>Ga0156262_133_pt1 | contig 1155 bp, 1 predicted proteins | sample RifCSPlowO2_12_FD_107911 | JGI IMG/M metagenome (GOLD analysis project Ga0156262, IMG submission 107911) | Candidatus Ryanbacteria bacterium RIFCSPLOWO2_12_FULL_47_9c | reverse complement strand
GATACAGACGCAGCGAAACGCCTTGCCAACCGCCCGATTATTGGCCAAATCCTGCGGGTACCCGGCGCCTTGAAACGCCGACAGGAAGAGCAAGCCGAGAAAAGAACAGCGGGCGTTAAATCACGATCGGAAGCAGAAGCGTATGCCGATCTCCGAGCTCATCCGCTTGATACCGTCCGCCAGGCAAAAACATTCGCAAACATGACCACCAACCAGGCCAAGTACACCATGCAACACATGAACGTCGAGGAACGCAAGAAGTTTATTGAACGAGTTGATGCAGTAGATCCTTCGAAACAACTTAGACACAAGGCGGCTGTTGCAATTATGGGAACGGAAGGAGATCCCGAAAAGAAATCCGCATCTGCTATGGCAGTACAAGGCATTACAAGGCCCGAGCGCATGTTTGTAGATGCAGAGAACCGCGAGCTGACGCCGGAGGGCAAAGAGTACGAACAAAAACTGGAAACGTTTGTGAAAAGCTTGAGTAATGCCGAACTCGGGCAAACCAAGGCGGAGACCATTGACTCTGACAAGGACTTCCGGCAAGCACTCGAAGTATCAGGCAGGGATGTTAAAGCACTTTCCGAACTTCGAACAGCATCGAGCGATGTCCGAGAAGCGTTCACAAACCTCGAGAGAGAGCTTAACTCGGTAACCGGACGTGCCGTCATTCGCAACAACGGCATGACGATCAATGGCGAAGGGCTTACCAGAGCAAGTTTTGACAACTACGACGCGGCGCCCACCGAAGTACGAAAGAAACTTCAAGGGCTTATGGACGATATTCTTGCGGATATCGACGAAAAGGCTGTTCCGAAATTTAAGCCAGAGGCGCTTTCCAATGAATATGTTCGCAACGGCGTATTTAAAACCTTCGGTGGGCGAGACATGCAACGGCTTGCGAGCACAAAAGAAAACGCATCGGCGGTCCGAGAAGCCATCGATGTTCAAGCTGGTATCACACCCACCGATAGCGAGCTTCAAGCTTTGAGGAAGAGAGCAGAATATATTGAGCAGCTGAAGTCGTCGAATAAGAGACTGGCGGAGTTTTTTGAAACGACTGCCGGTCGTGGCGTCATCGTCGAGGGGCGAAGAACAACGAAGCGCGACTTACCCACACCACAACAACAACCGCCTCAAGAGGCGCCACCT
>Ga0156262_134_pt1 | contig 1828 bp, 1 predicted proteins | sample RifCSPlowO2_12_FD_107911 | JGI IMG/M metagenome (GOLD analysis project Ga0156262, IMG submission 107911) | Candidatus Ryanbacteria bacterium RIFCSPLOWO2_12_FULL_47_9c | reverse complement strand
TGCAGACGGCAACACTTGTAGTTGCAGCCGAGCACGAAAAATCAACGCTCTATAAAAATGAGTTACACTTCAACAACACCAACTGGCTTTGTCCAACACCGAGTGTTGGACATCTTGAATGCGAAGCGCGCATCCGTTATCGCCAGCCGCTTCAAAAGTGCACAGTGTTTAGTGAACAGAAAGTAGTTTTTGAAGAACCGCAGCGGGCTGTCACCCCCGGGCAGTCAGTTGTGTTTTATAAAGATGGCGAGCTTTTGGGTGGAGGGGTTATCTCATAAAGTGGGTTCACTAAAACATTTTTTTAGGATATACTGCTTTTTATGACAGGCGCCGAGATTCGCAGGAAATTTCTTGATTTTTTTTCCGCGCGGGGGCATAAAATAGTGCCGTCGAGTTCGCTTTTGCCTGACGACCCATCGGTTTTGCTCACGACCGCGGGGATGCAGCAGTTTAAGCACTATTACACGAGTACCGCGGATGCGATGCGCGATTTTGGCTCGCTCAATACGGCGTCAGCGCAAAAGTGTTTTCGAACGTCTGATATTGATGAAGTGGGAGATGATACGCATCTCACTTTTTTTGAAATGCTCGGCAATTTTTCTTTTGGCGGGTATCTCAAGAAAGAAGCAATCGAATACGCGCACGAGTTTTTAACAAAAGAGCTCGGGCTTGATATTTCGTACGTTACTATATTTTCCGCCCAAGGCGGACCCGCCTCGGGCGAGGGTGGCTCTATTTTAATCCCGAGTGACGAAGAATCGCGCGCCGCGTGGCAAGCGCTCGGCGTAAAAGATATTCGAGAGGAGGGGATCGATGATGTTTTTTGGGGTCCAACTGGCACTTCTGGTCCCTGTGGTCCAACAACAGAAATTTATTGCAAAAACGCAAACGGCCAAGATGTCGAAGTCTGGAATCTTGTTTTCAACCAATTTTTTTATCCGGGCAGCCGCGAGGAACTTCTTAGTGGCTTAGCCACTAAGTCGCTTGAAAAGTTGAAAAACTCTGGGGTGGATACCGGCATGGGGTTTGAGCGGCTTGCGATGATTGTGCAGAAGAAAAAAAATATTTACGAAACAGATTTATTTGCGCCGTTTCTCGAGCTCTTGCCGGAAAACATACCAGAGCGCGAGCGGCGCATTACAGTTGATCATATCCGCGGTTCTGTATTCTTGCTTGCCGATGGCGTACGTCCATCAAATAAAGAAGCGGGTTACGTGCTTCGTCGTTTAATGCGCCGCGTTTTTGTGTACGAACATGTTTATACTATTCCGGCGCATGTGGTTGACACGATCACGCATGACATTATGCACGAATACGGCGAGTTTTATAAAGAGCTTCTCGAACAAAGTGACGCAATCCGCACTGAAATATCAGCCGAGCGCGAACGATTTGCCAGAACTCTCAAAAATGGGCTTAAAGAGCTTAAATCTCTGAAAATAAATATTTCAGATAAGGTTAATGTAAGTGATGCGATTCACATTACAGCCAAAAGCGCATTTAAACTTTATGAGACATTTGGGCTTCCATACGAGATCATTAAAGAGTTTGGAGGTTCAACCTCTAAATCGCTTACAAGAATTGATTTTGATGCCGAATTTGAGAAACATCAGGAAATTTCCCGCGCGGGTCAAGAAAAAAAATTTGGCGGCCATGGGCTTGTGCTTGATACCGGCGAACTCAAAGCCAAAGACGCAGACGAGCTCGCACGCGTTACGCGTCTTCACAGCGCGACCCATTTATTGCAAGCGGCCTTGCGAAAAGTGCTCGGCCCTGACGTACGCCAGATGGGCTCGGATATCACGATTGAGCGCACGCGTTTTGATTTCAG
>Ga0156262_138_pt1 | contig 2173 bp, 5 predicted proteins | sample RifCSPlowO2_12_FD_107911 | JGI IMG/M metagenome (GOLD analysis project Ga0156262, IMG submission 107911) | Candidatus Ryanbacteria bacterium RIFCSPLOWO2_12_FULL_47_9c | reverse complement strand
GCGAGTCCGCAACCAGCCGCTCGCCGACACCGAAGGTGTCGGCTTTCTTATTTATGCGTTATGCTTTCTTTAAGGTGGCAGGAAAACTTATCAAAATTTTTATCTTGGCACTTGTTCTCAATTTTATTTGGGAAGAGTTACATTCGCGTTTCTATATACAGTATCAAGGCGAACCAATCACCCATGCTATTCTGGCGCGCGCGGCGTTTTTTGATGCTTTAATAATTCTCATTGGGGCGGTTTTCCTCCTTTTCCTGCCGCCGTTTCTTGGGCGTATATGGTTAGTGCTTACCGGGCTTTTGATGTTTGCGATCGGCCTTGAAATCTTTGCGCTTGCAACTGGTCGGTGGCAATACAACCAATCCATGCCCATGATACCAGTTCTCGGCATTGGCCTCACGCCAACAATCCAGCTTGCTCTTCTGGGCTTCCTTAGTTATAGTATCTTTGCAGTCACCGGAAAGGGAAGGAGGTAACCTTTTCTTTTCAAAAGGCGTTATAACTTTCAAATACTAAGCAAAGCCAGAGTGACTATTCTATGACGGCAGCTACACAAAAAGACGAGGAAATACTTTTGGCCTCGCTTGACGATCCATCGCGGTTTGCTTTTTTGGTTGATAAATACCAAAGACCCTTTCTCCGGCTTGCCTATGGTGTTGTGCGCTCGCGGGAGGAGGCGGAGGATATTGTTCAGGAAGCATTCTGTGATGTTTATCGCAACGCGCTGAAGTTTAAAAAACAAGAGGGGGCGACGTTCAAAAGCTGGGCTTACCGGGTTGTGTTAAACAAAGCGATTTCCCATTACCGCAAGCTCAAGAAAGAACGCGAGCGGTTCAGCGCCCTTGAACCCGCGCATTACGAAAACCTGGGCGCGCCCGAGAGTCTTTCCGGAGACGTGGACATTCAAATAACGGTTGAGCGGCTCCTTACCAATCTTCCGGAAGATTTCAGAAGGGTTGTGTCTGCGTATTATCTGGAAGACAAGTCGTACGCGGATATCGCAAAAGAGGAAAGTATATCGCTTTCAACCCTCAAAATGCGTCTCTTCCGGGCAAAGAAGATGCTCCGGCAGATGATATAAATAATCAAAATTTGTATGAACAATATATATTCAAATCAGCTAAAAAGTCGAACGATGCGCAAGGTTTATGGCATCTGGTTTATGAAGCGGGTACTTCCGTGGCTTGCGGCGGAGTTTGTGGTGCTCTCGACTATTTTTGCGGGGGCGCAAAGTTACCTTTCATTTGGGCATATTTTAAATAATGCTGTTGTGCGCGTAAAATACTATTCGCTCTTGAGCTTCAGTGATTTTCTCATGAGCGCGGTGACAAATGCCGATCTTTTTACCCTTACCATGCTTGCGGGGGCATTCTTTGTGGGGACCCTGGTGGTTCGTGACACCATTCGTGCCACGCGGCGGATGAGGGCCGGTAACTTTCTGCGCATGTCGCGCGTTCTTTATAGTAGATAAGACAAAAGGTCAGCCATTACCCATATAACAAATGCTTAGGGCCCCCATTGTGGGGGTTTTAAGTTTAGCCATTTTTTTGCTACGCTGGTTCAAAGCACGATCAGTCCAGGACCCAAAGAACAACAATAAAACACTGGAAGCGTGGCTGAGTGGTTGAAGGCACCGCACTCGAAATGCGGCATGGGGGAAACCCCATCGGAGGTTCGAATCCTCCCGCTTCCGTATTTTATCCGAATCAAGGTTTTGATAGACAATGGAAACGCTCATCTTTCACCGCCTTTTTGAAGTAAAAGAATTTGCCCTTCTTACACTTTTTATTGGGATGATTATTGAGGGTGAAGTCGTGCTTTTCTCTGCGGCCTTTCTTGTACGTGAAGGGTATCTGAAACCTGGTCCCGTATTCTTTGCCGCTTTTGCGGGAATGCTTATTGGGGATGTTTTATGGTACTGGCTTGGACGCTGGGCATACGATTCTTTTCCGCGTCTCCGTCGCTGGATTGACCGTATCGCGGTACCGCTCGATCGGCATATCCGAGAGCGTTTGTTCCACTCAATATTCATCTCAAAGTTTGCTGCCGGAATTCATCACCCCGTGCTCATGCGCGCGGGGTCACTTGGCATATCGTTGAAAAGATTTGTTTTTGACGACATAATTTCGACTTTTATTTGGGTTCTCGTTATTGGGGGGCTTGGATATCTCTC
>Ga0156262_148_pt1 | contig 2661 bp, 3 predicted proteins | sample RifCSPlowO2_12_FD_107911 | JGI IMG/M metagenome (GOLD analysis project Ga0156262, IMG submission 107911) | Candidatus Ryanbacteria bacterium RIFCSPLOWO2_12_FULL_47_9c | reverse complement strand
TCGCCACCGTGCCCTCTTTTTCAACGAACGTGAAAGCGCACTGCGGGAGCATATTTTGACCTCAATCGGCTCCGGAGAAAATGCGCCGCTTTATTCTCCCGCATTTTAAGCGCCTTTGCAACTTGCTCCTTGTGGTCATCGGGGAAAACACTTACAAAAACATCCGCACGGGCACCGCTTTCGGCAATTTCAATATGAAGAATCGAAATAAGCACATTTACTAAAACATCAAACTCTTGTTTAAAAAAATCCGGCAACTCCTCGCGTATGAACGAGGCAAGACGCTCTCTACGCCTCTCTTTCATAGAAGAATACGAGAATGTCTCTTTCTTCAATTGATTTTGGAGCGTGCACAAGAAGCCCCCCTTCTTCACCCGAGGAAAGCTCACGGACAGGTATTCTGTTTTTCTGGAGACTTGCAATACTCCCCTGTCCGACACTCTCTCCCTGACGCATAATTTCAAAACGGGCATCGCTCACGACACGCCCCTCCCTCACGCGCCCGCCTATAAGGCGTCCCGCGCTTGATGATCCGAAAGTTTTTAGTACAAGGAGTTTTCCTAATTCTTCTCGAACTATTTTTTTGGGAACAAGTTTTTGAAATTCTGCCTTAACCCAATCGATCGCTTCATAAATAATATCAAACATTCGTACTTCAACGTTAAAACGGACGGCAAGATCTAGAGCGCCTTTCTTTACCTTCGTGTGAAATCCCACAATAAAAGCGTGTTTTGCTGACGATATATTTTTTATATCAACCTCGGTAACCTCGCCCGCACCCCCAGCAAAGAAATTCACCGAAATTTCGGGAGGAACAACTTTTTGTATCTCGCCCAAAAGTGCTTCATAGGAACCGAGAGTATCCGCCTTTATCATTACTCCTATCTCCGAAGAAACTATTTTCTCACGTTGAATATCTGCAACCTTTGCTCTTTGAAATTCTTGTTCGAGCTCATGTTTTGTTTCATATGCTTGAAAGGGGGAACCCACCGGTGGCACCGCAGAGAAACCAACAACCGTGACCGGTTGGGAAGGAAAAGCATTATCAATATCATCGCCTTCAGAATTTTCAAGGATTCGAACCGGCGCATATACATCCCCCGCCCGAACAAACACCCCCTTTTTAAGAACGCCATTGGTAATAAGCAGTAGCGCGGACGGCCCGCGGCGGGCATCAAGATGAGATTCGATCACAACGCCACTTGCGGGAAGAGAAAGATCGGCTCTCAATTCAGAAAGTTCAGCCAATAAGAACACCGTTTCCAAGAGTTCGTCAACATGAGTGCCATCTTTTGCTGATACTCCAACGACGGGCACGGTACCCCCCCATCCCTTTTTAAGAACGCCATTGGTAATAAGCAGTACCGCAGACGGTCCGCGGCGGGCATCAAGATGAGATTCAATCACAACACCACTTGCGGGAAGAGAAAGATCGGCTTTCAATTCAGAAAGTTCAGCCAATAAGAACACCGTTTCCAAGAGTTCGTCAACATGAGTGCCATCTTTTGCTGATACTCCAACGACGGGCACCGTACCTCCCCAGCCCTCAACAAGAACGCCAACCTCCGCGAGCTGTGATTTGACGCGATCAAGATCGGCCGTTGCCTTATCAATTTTATTGAGGGCAACCACAAAGGGAATATGGGCATTCTGAATCGCTTCAAGCGATTCTTTGGTTTGCGGTTTCACTCCGTCATCAGCAGCAATAACCAAGACCGCAACATCTGCGACGCGTGCTCCCCGGGCGCGCATTTTTGAAAATGTTTCGTGGCCGGGCGTATCAAGAAACGTAATTTTTTTCCCGTTCCAGTTAATCTCGTATGCGCCAAGATGCTGGGTGATACCGCCATGCTCGCTGGCGACAACGCTTGTACTTCGTATAAAATCAAGAAGCGTTGTTTTTCCATGGTCAACATGACCTAAAATAACAACCACGGGGTGGCGCGACGTTTGAGTCTCTGAATTTTCGCTTTTGATATTCATACAAAAAGTTATTGCCGCATTGCGCGGTTAAGCACCGTCTGTTCTTCTGCCGAGAGCGCATAACGAGATGCTCCTTTCTCAATCGGTTTCGCATAGACCAGTTGGCGGTTGTGCGAATAAAGACTTGAGAGAACAACCCCGGTGTTATTCCCATCAAGAAACGCTATCGCAAAACTCTGATCCCCACCGGAATCAGGAAAAGGATTAAAACGAACAATCGCCACCTTCTGAACCGCATCAAGCACAACATCTTCAAGCGCCTTCTGCGCATCATCTAATTTTTTAATATTATCTTGCGCTTCCGAAAGCGCCTCGGCGTGCGCATATACAAGCGCCTCAAGAGTCTTCTCGCGCTTTCCTCCGAAAAGGCGACGCAACTTTCTCTCAAGAAAAACGATGCGCATAAGCACAACCCCCACAAAAAAGAGAACAATGATAACGCCGCCAAAGAGAATGCCCTGCATAATGACCCTAAATTACCAGCTCATCACTCTCCTGTAAAGCAGCGAGAGAAACATATCCGCTGATAGCAGAAATGAGCGTGATGAGCCGAGTGGCAGTAACCATCCAATCCCATACAAGTCCAATCTCATCTATGGAACCCGCGACACCAAGAAATACCAGTGAAAGGCCGGAGAGGATATAAAACCGCCGTACCGCGCGTTCCGGGCGCCTAAT
>Ga0156262_143_pt5 | contig 3219 bp, 3 predicted proteins | sample RifCSPlowO2_12_FD_107911 | JGI IMG/M metagenome (GOLD analysis project Ga0156262, IMG submission 107911) | Candidatus Ryanbacteria bacterium RIFCSPLOWO2_12_FULL_47_9c | reverse complement strand
GGGATATTACCCAAATAAGCCAGTTGGACTTTTGGCTTGCCGTTGCTGGCTCCCTGGTTATAATGGCGCTGCTTTTGTTTTTCGCCCGCCGCTTCACGCTTTCTTTGATTTCTCCGGATCTCGCGCTCTCGGCAGGGTTCCGGCCTCATCTTTTGGAACTTTCGTTTCTTTTGATTTTCGCTTTGACCGTCGCGGTCGGAATTAAATTTGTCGGCGCCCTGCTTATGGGCTCGCTTATCATTATTCCCGCGGCGACTTCGCGGAACATCGCGCGCAGCATGAACCAATACATAACACTCTCCGTGATTTTAGGAATTTTAGGCGCGATTTTGGGCATTTTAATTTCGCGTTTTTACGGCTTGCCTCCCGGCCCGGCATTCGTCCTCTTCGCCGGCGCGCTCTTTTTTATCTCAATCTTTTTCAGGAGGTGATTTTTGAATTTTTCATGCCCCTTTACTTTCTAACAAACTTGTAATATAATCTGCGTATGGAGAAATCACCGACTCCTGAAGACAATTTTGACCAACTTTCGCGCGAGCGGAGGGCGTTTAGAGAAGCGGTAAAAGGCAAAGATGCGCCGGAAGGCGTTATAAAATTGGCATCGGAGGAAATTAAAGCGAACAAAGAAAAACTCAAATCTTTCGGCTGGAGCATAGAAAAAGAAGGTGGGCTGAAAAAAGCCAAAGAGCGGCTTAAAAAAGGCGAAACGGCGGCTAACGAACCTTTTGGCGGAGGAATAGATGAGTCGGCGGCCGCTGAAGCTATGGGCGAGCGGGCAGGAGTGTTTAGAGAAATCGCAAAACTTTCCAAAAAACTTGATAAAGCCCGCGACTTTGAAATGGAGCAGTTTTTTAAGCTAAAAAGCGATCCTTTGGCTAAGAAAGCCAATGAAAAAATACTTAAAGCGGCGCGCGATGAAAAACAAGGCCTGGGAACAAAATTTTCGGACATACAAAAAGAAAATCCGAAAGAATTCCGGGCTTTTGAGTTAATCCGATATGCGGAAGATATTTATCAAGAAGGCCATATTGTTAAAACAGCATCCGTTGATAAAAATTTTGAGAGGATCAGCAGAAATATGCTTTTAGGCAAGCCGATGTTCCTGCACGGCCCCACGGGCACTGGAAAAACTTCCCAAGCCCGCTCCGCGGCGGAGCGTTTCACCGGCAACGCGGCCGAGATGGTTTACTGTAATCCGCAGATGAGAGAATCAGCGGTTTGGGGCAAAACCGGCATCCGGCCGGCAAAAGGAGGGCAAGCAGGCGCCATTGAAACCGTGGATATTTTCGGGCCGCTGGCCAAAGCCATAAGCGAAGGCCGGCCGATTATTTTTGACGAATTCACGGCTCTTCCAAAAGAACAGATGGTATTCATTAAAGGTATTTTCAACGCCAAACCGGGGGATACGGTAAATATAACCGGCAACGGCAGAATGAAAATTACGCCGGGCTTTCAGATGATTTTCACAGCTAATCTTAAATCGGAAAAAAATCCGGAGCGGCAAGATTTGCCTCCGGAAATCGCCCGTGAATTTGAACAAAATAACATCAAAATCAATTATCCGCCAAAAAACGAATCCTACGAAATTATGCTGGCTCGCCTTATGAATCCCGACGGCTCAATTGACGCTTCGTGGACGACCCTAAACGAAACTTTGCCGAAGCTGGCCGAGGCGATGGAAGAAATCCAGATTGCCTACACCGGGACTTTGCGTCCGGAAACCGCGAGGATTACCGGTTCAATGGACGCGGGGGGAAAAACGCCGGGCCTTAAAAAATTTGTGATGACCCAAGGCACTATTGAAGCGATGTTTGACGATTGGAAAATTTCCCAAGAGCGGGATGAAAAAAAATCTTTTGCCGAACACATTGACCAGCGCTTAAAAATCGGGCTTACTTTTGAGGAATATCCTTTGGCAGACCGCATTTTAGCCGCGCGCATTCTGGCTTCAAAGGGATTTTTGCGCACGCTTAATCACGAAGAGCTCGGCTTGCCCAATGATGTTTTTAATTTTGACGCGGCCAAAAAACTGCGCGGAAACGAAAAAGCGCTGGCGGAGCTTGTTCGCGAATCCGGCGATGTAAAACGCATATCCTTAAAAGAACTAGCCGACCTTGACCCCTTTAACGTTCGCCGGACAAGCGCCATGGAAAAAGCGGCGAAAATGCTGGGTGGAAAAGGCAACCGCGAGAACAAAGGAAAATCAGCGGGAGAGGCCGTCGTGCTTGCTCGCTACGAACAGGAAACCATAGAGCTGGACATTGAAAAAAGTTTGGAATCGTTCGTTGCTTTCTACGAAAAGCACAATATAGATTTGCCCTCCGATTTTGGAGAAAAAATCAGAGATATCTGGACGAGAAATAATGCGGAAATGCAGGAAAGCGCCGAAAAACAGGGTTTTGACGAAATATTGCTTATCCCCGAAGGATTATCTTTGCCGGAGCTGCACGAAAAAATGGCCGAGGGTTATGAAAAAACATACGAAGGGGGCAACTTCGAAGAAGGTGGATCTTTCGCGGGAGTAAAGGAGGCCGAAAACGAAACCAGAATCGTGCTTCTGCATAAAAACCGGGCGCAAAACTTAAAAGACAGGCCGGAGCTAGAAGCCACTCTTGGAAAAACAGGAGAGTTTTTCGCGAAGCATGAAGAACCGCTTACTCTCACGGATTATCTTATTTATCAGAGAAAGTATTTTGAGGAAACAAATCAGCACTTAGACACTGTTGGCTGGATTTGGCTTCCGGGTTCAAAAAGCGGCGGTCGCTTTGTCGCCGCGCACTGGCATCCCGGCAGCCGGAAGCTCTATGTGTATGCCAATGGTGCTGGCCATTCAAACGATACTCTTGGCTGCCGCCTCTCCCGCTGTTTTAAATAAGTAGCTTGTAGCTTGAGATTTGTTTTTTTTGATTTTTTCGGCGAGTATGGTCGGCTTTCTTTTATTTATTGCCGCCGGCCTGCCGAAAGCTTGCGAGAACGTCTAAGGCGGCAATGAATTTTGCCGATAAACTTTTCGCCAGGTTTTGAAAATAGAACAGCAGCCCGATGCCAAGGATTTTATTTACATCCTTAATGCAATAAGCGCGGTTTCCAATGTTGCGATGGATGGCTCGGGCTACGAAGAGGCGGCGGTCGCTTTGTCAGCGCGAACTGGAATCCCGACAACCGAAAGCTCAATGTGAATGCCAATGATGCCGGCAATTCAAACGATAATCTTGGCTG
>Ga0156262_148_pt2 | contig 3435 bp, 7 predicted proteins | sample RifCSPlowO2_12_FD_107911 | JGI IMG/M metagenome (GOLD analysis project Ga0156262, IMG submission 107911) | Candidatus Ryanbacteria bacterium RIFCSPLOWO2_12_FULL_47_9c | reverse complement strand
TATCGCATGGGCCCGGGATACCGACAGTTGACATTGCTTATAACCCTGACGCGGTTGACGCGCTCCGCAACACTGGTGTTCTTATCGACGCGGGCTTTGGACTAGGCGCAACCTGCGAAGACAGAAAGGGAAAAACCCTTCCCTGTGCCGGTCCCGGACCGATAGATCATATACATGTCGAATTTTAAAAAAATAATTTTGTTGTTTATCCTGCTCTCTTTTGCGCTCCCCGCGTACGGAACAAGCGGCATTATTGATCTGAAGAAAATTATAAAAACAGAATGCGAGACAATTCCTGACTGCCTTCAACTTCTTTTCGAAGGAGCGGTAAAACTTGCGCTCCCTATTGCCGTTGTGTTTATCGTATGGGCAGGATTCCTGTTTGTCACTGCAATGGGCAGCCCGCAAAAACTCGAAACCGCAAAAAAGACAATAACCTGGTCAATCATTGGCCTTCTCTTTGTCGTAGGCGCGTGGGCGCTTGCGGTCGCATTCCAAAACTTCTTTAAGGAACTTTAATGGCTATCCACAGGACAGCGCTCAAAAAAACAATCATCCTCGCTATACTGGGAGGAGTTGTTCTTCTTGCATCCACAAGTAATGCCTTTGCGCAAGATCGAAGCTTTGGTCCGTTTACAAACTCCAAGGAGTTTCGAGATCTCCTCGTCAAGCTCGCAAACTTCATAAGTAAGTTTGGACTGTCTCTCGTCGCGTTTTTCCTTGTCCTTTCGGGATTCAAATTTATATCGGCGCAGGGCAATGTCCAAAAGCTCGAAAGCGCTAAAAAGATGTTTTACTGGACCGTTGTTGGCGCCATTCTCGTAGTAGGGGCCGGGGCAATAGCCAAAATAGTCATTGAATTTGGGGAGAAACTCTAACTTGCGTAAAAACGAAAGGTCGGGTATACTAAAAACGAGTTAAATATTATCAGTCAAACTATAAACTTATGAAAAGATCCCAAAAAGAGGTTTTGTCGCTTGCCCTTATTTTGGCAGTTGCCGCACCATCGCTGGCTCTTGCCCAACCAGGCAACCTCGGAACTCTAAACCGAACCCTGCTTGATTTCCTTAACGGCGCGATCAAGGTTCTTGTTGCGCTTACCGTTCTTGTCTTCATATTCGGCGTCATACGGTACATCGCGGCGGGGGGCGATCCGCAAGCGACAAAAAATGCCCGCTCTCTTATTCTTTGGGCTGTCATCGGCTTTGCGCTCATTCTTGGCATTTGGGGAGTTGCGCGATTCTTTCTTGTAGGAATTTTTGGAAGTGAGTCAACACAAATTCCCGATGTACCTACGATTCAATAAAAACACCGATCGTGACCGCGTCAGCAAAAACGCTTGAGGATATCATAAAACTTCTCACTGAAGAAATTCTTAACCCATTTATTACTCTTCTTTTCGCTGTTGCTTTTGCTGTTTTCATCTGGGGAGTCATCGACATGATCGTAAAGTCTGACAGTCCGGACGGACGGGAAAAAGGAAAACGGCATATGGTCTGGGGACTTGTGGGCGCATCTATCATGCTTGGGGTCTTTGCAATCATTAACACAATCACAGGCATATTTAAATAAAGCGGAGGATTTTTTTATTTTTCTCTAAAAACCATAGGTACGGGACGCGAGCATAACTCCCTCCAGAAAAACAAGCGCAAAAAACGAAAATAGCGTTTTTTGAAACGAAGAGTTGGGCGCGATAATTCCCGCGCCTTGCTTGAGAACCGCGGGAAGAAGAAGGTATCCAAAAAGAACGGGTGCGAAATAGTGATAGAGAAAAAGCGGACGCGCGACAAAGAAGAACGGAACGTAGTTCATAAGATACCCTACAACAAGCAACTTATAAGTATCGCTCGCCAACGATACAGAGCCGCGGGGGCGCATAAAGGTGACAATTATAACCGTGATAAGAGCGAGGAACACGCCGCCCCATAAAATTATATTTGGGGCAAGATCGATTCTTTGCCCGCCACTCCCCCACATCGCGATCGGCCTTGCGCCGAGCACCCACTCATACGGAAAAGAAGAATGAAAATGGTACGGCACCTTTCCGTGTTCCCAAAACATCGCTTGGTTATAGCGGAAAATCCCCACAACATCGAGCGGTGCCGGGTACGAAACTGGCGCGACGCTTGAGGGCGCAAAAAAAGAGAAAAAAAGAGAAAACACAAAAAAATACACGAGAACCGCGAAGGAAACAAATACAGCAAGAAAACGCAACCGCTTCTGACGCCAGAGAAGCAAAGATCCAAAAGCAACAAACCCAAGCCCCGACCACTTCACAGAAAACGCAAGTCCCGCGAACATGCCCGCAAGCAGTAAAAACGCAACCGATTGCTTTTTCTCCGCGACCAAAACAAACAGGACTCCTAGAAAGCCAAACAAAAGAAGCCAAATGTCCGGAAGAATGAGGCGGGAGTATGAGATAAAAGCGTTGTCAAGCGCAACAAAAAGCGATGCCAAAAACGCGTATGAACTTTGTTCCCAGAGATACTTCGCGCAAAAATAGATAACAACGGCAAGAAATGATCCCGCAAGCGCATGGAGAGCGCGCACCCGAACAAACGGAAACTCCCCAAAATCTTTTCCGATATCACGCAATTCCTTATACGAAAAATCACTGGTACGCGCGACCCCCGCATTGATGAGACTTGCAAGCGGCGGATGAACGTCAAAAAAAGGAATGCCGAAAATAATCTTTGAGGCAAACGTCGCGTAAACCCCCTCGTCAAATACAACCGCGGGCGGATACGAAATAAACGGAAGGCGCAACGCAAGCGCAATCAAAAAAACAAGAAATGCTCCGTAGTAATCTTTCCTCGTGAGAACCATTATGCCCGGGGCCGGACTCGAACCGGCATGCCCTATTACGGGCAAGGGATTTTAAGTCCCTCGTGTCTACCAATTTCACCACCCGGGCTTTTTACTTATCCGCCTGCGTTCCATATAATAGTATTTTTAGTAAGGAAAGAAAAGTATATTATGCGCACCGAGACCGGACAAATAAATTCCACCGAGTAACCAGCAGATTCGAGTAATTCTTTTTCTGTGCGGTCAGGGGTAGTCGAAACCCCATCTCGTCCTTGGCAAGGACGCATAATAGCCGTTATACGATGACCGCATTAGGTAAATGCCGAGGGTGGGATTTGAACCCACACGTCCTTTCGGACACAGACTTCTAAGGCCTGCGCGTATTCCATTTCGCCACCTCGGCGCAGTTGATGAGGCGCGGGAGGGACTCTCGCCCGAACGACGTTCAGTCGGGCAGGCGAACCCTCGCATGACGGTTTTGTTACCGACTTGCCAAAAATTTTCAGCAAAAATTTTTGTTGCAAGTCGCAATCCCGCACTTTTTGGAGGCCTGGACGGGAATCGAACCCGTGTATAAGAGTTTTGCAGACTCTTGCCTTACCACTTGGCTACCAGGCCATAAAAAGTGCG
>Ga0156262_109_pt1 | contig 3504 bp, 4 predicted proteins | sample RifCSPlowO2_12_FD_107911 | JGI IMG/M metagenome (GOLD analysis project Ga0156262, IMG submission 107911) | Candidatus Ryanbacteria bacterium RIFCSPLOWO2_12_FULL_47_9c | reverse complement strand
TAGGACGTGTTGTCACATCAATCGAAAATATCGAATGCCCGAAATTATTTTCTCATAACGTACAAGTTGACGGTGTTAATGCTAGAGAGCTCGAAAAACTTTCAAGCGAGGAACGCGAGTTCCGTATGCAGGCAAAAGGGTCATCCGCACTTGTTGCAACGCTCAAAAATGGTTGTCTGTCTCCCGAAGAGCTCGCTCTAAAAGAAGGTGCGCGTGTAATGTTTACAAAAAACAATTTTGAGCAAGGTTTTTTTAATGGCACATTGGGTGTAGTGGCAAGTTTTTCTTCGCGAGGATGGCCCGTTGTAAAGACGTATCGCGGCGAGTCTTTAGAGGTAACGCCGCTTGAGTGGACGATTGAGGAGTCGGGTAGAATTCTTGCGAAAATAATCCAGGTGCCGCTACGCCTTGCGTGGGCAATCACAATCCACAAAAGCCAGGGCATGTCGCTCGATGCCGCGCTCATTGATTTGTCGGATGCATTTGAATATGGGCAAGGGTATGTTGCGCTCTCGCGCGTGCGGACGCTCGAGGGGCTGTACTTGCTCGGTTTCAATGAGCGTGCGCTCGAAGTCCATCCGGAGGTTTTTACGGCTGATAAAAAGTTTCGTGACTTCTCGCAAGAAGCAGAAAGTGCATTTGCAGTGATTGATGTAAAGGAGCTAGAAAAAGCTCAAGAAGATTTCATTGTCCGATCTGGTGGTAAGATACGACGCGCGGATGCACCGCGGCCGAAGAAAACAACATGGCAGGAGTGCCTTAAGAAAATGCGTACCAAGCATCCAAATGCTTATCGTCCTTGGGGTGACGCAGACGATAGAGAATTGAAGCGTCTTTACGAGGAAGGTACGCCGACCCGCGGACTCACTGAAAAGTTCGGTCGCCATCCAGGAGCTATCATCTCGCGGCTTAGAAAACTTGGGCTTGTTGAATAAATTTTTAGCCGTATCAACTCAAATCCATCGACGTACGTAGAGCGATATGAAATAAAGAAAAACCGTCCCTCGATAAACTCGGGACGGTTTTTTCGGCGCATCCATAAGCCGGATTCTGTTTTATGTAGTCATCTATCTAGGTCCTCGATTGCTCTTGGACTCAAGCCCTCTTTTTCCGCCAACAGCGGAAAACGCGAGGTTGCACCGGGCAAGTGTTTTCCATCGCTGACGGTCGCCCATCAGCGCTGTGAGCTCTTACCTCACTCTTTTCACCCTTACCTCCTTCAACGCCTCAAGTGTTTAGCTCGAGAAGATGACGATCGGCGGTATGGTCTCTGTGGCACTGTCTCGTATCGCGAATACACAATTACTCGTGTACCGCAACTGGGTGGCTGTTAGCCATTGCCACTCTCCTAATTTCGCCAGAGCGAAGCGAAGTTGCGAAATTGAGGACCCTGAGCGTGGTCGAAGGGTTGCCTCTCGTCGTACGCTCCTCGGGACGCTCAATTTTGTACTCAACTTCGTTGAACAAAATTGGCGGTGTCCGGACTTTCCTCCCGCCTTGGGCGGGCGACTACTCAATGCACCGCTGACATTATAGCAGGTTCAGCAGAATAATCAAGTGCTTATGATTCCTCAATAAAGTTGATTTTTAGTTTTTTGCGTTCATGAGGGTCCGCTTCAATTTTGTTAAGGAGTTTATCTATCTCCGCACGGAGGTATACGCGGTAGTTGTTTAATGGATGGCGGTGCGCAACAAGTTTTCCCTTCTTATCCCAGTTTCTAAGAGTAAGGGAGCTTACCCCTAATAATGTTGCTGCTTGTTTGATAGTTAAGTACTTCTGTTCCATAAACTTAATATGACTTTAGTAATGTATTTCCCCCGCCAATTTTTCTTTTAAAATTTTTCTGTTAATAACATTGCTTTCCTTCTTGCATTTTTGTCCCCACACCTATTAGTATAAGGTTATATGAATCAAAAAACAATATATTTTGAAGACGATATAGTATCGGTTATCGAGGAGACTACAGAAGAACCTGAATTGCACGGAGAGTCAATACTCTCACAAGCTGGGCGTTTTCTATTCTATATTTTTGCGGCGATCCTGCCGTTTTGGTTTTTACCGGTTACAACGGATCCTATTGAGTTAAACAAAACATATTTCTCGGCCGTGCTCATTATTGCCGCGCTCATGCTTACTATTGGCGGGGTACTGCAAGATGGAAGGATACGTTTTTTAAAGGCACGTTCTTTCTTGATAGCAATTCTTTTCGCGGTTGTAATGTTTCTTTCGGCAATCTTTGCTGAAAATCCTCCCTCGTCTCTCTGGGGATATGGTTTTGAAATTGGAAGTGTCGTCAACGTTATCCTTGCCGTCGCTCTTCTTTTTACAACTCCGCTGATATTACAGTCGCGGAAACATATTAGGAATGTGTTCTTTGCTCTCAATATCGGCATCTTCGTCGCGGCACTTTATTTCTTCGTGCACAGTGTTTTTAATGTTGCTCTTTTTTCTTGGAGCAATGTGAGCGCGCGTTCTTTCAATTCATTTGGATCATGGAGTTCGCTTGCACTTTTGTTGGGATTTGGCATTGCATATTTACTTCCATCGTTTGGCGGGCGTTCACGGTTGAGTATACCGTTGTTTTTTATTTTTGTGCTCGGCGCAGTGCTCATGAATTTAAACTTTGTATGGATTTTGCTTGGCATACTTTCGCTTTTATTTGTTGCGCTCGCGCTCGCGCTTCGCGAACAGCGCGGACGGCTTTTCGCAGTTTCTTTGGTGCTTCTGCTTGTTTCCACGCTCTTCTTACTTCTTGGGACTCCGTTGGGCCAAATTTTTGCTGATAATTTTGACAGTTTTGGAAGGCCGAATGAAGTTCGTCCTGCGCTTGATGCAACATTCGATATTGCAAAACAGGTTCTTGCCTCTTCGCCGCTGTTTGGATCGGGTTCTAATACGTTTGGGTTTCAGTGGGAAAAATTCAGGAATCCTAGCATCGTCGCGGATCCAGTATTTGGATTGGTGCGCTTTAATACAGGACACAACACCATTTTGATGTTTCTTATTGAGAACGGAATCTTGGGCGCTTTGTCGCTGGTGCTTTTTGCAGCTCTTTTCATATGGAATGGGCTTCGTGTACTTGGTACTTCGTCCGGCGAGGGCGGGTTGTATGTGCGTTCAGCTTTTGCGGGGGGGCTTTTCCTTGTTCTTTCTTGGTTTTTATATCCGGTAAACATTGCGCTGTTTCTCCTGACCTTTCTCTCGGTAGGGCTTTTCTATGTTTCTCTTCGCGAGGCGGGTACACTGGAGCCCCTTGTGATTCACTTCTTCGAGACAAAGGAACGCGGTTTTGTGTTTTCGCTGCTCCTCATATTTTTGCTCGTTGGCGGTGTCGCGGGGATGTATTATGAAACGACCAGATATATGGGGCAGATATCATTCGCTCGCGGTATTGATCTCTACAATACGACCGGCGAAGCGAACGCGGCGCTTATCGCCGTGCAGCGCGGTATTCAGTTTGACTCCCGCCAAGATCGATATTATCGTATGGCGGCACAACTCGA
>Ga0156262_147_pt1 | contig 4889 bp, 6 predicted proteins | sample RifCSPlowO2_12_FD_107911 | JGI IMG/M metagenome (GOLD analysis project Ga0156262, IMG submission 107911) | Candidatus Ryanbacteria bacterium RIFCSPLOWO2_12_FULL_47_9c | reverse complement strand
CGGAAATTCATAAAAACAAAGAGAGCATAACTCCACCGGCCGAAACACCCGAAGAATTAGGAAGCCAAGAGTCAGTAGATACCACCGAAGATTCTTCCGCGGTGAAAAAGGAAGATAAGCAAGAAACAACAACCACTAAAACTCCAGATAAGAAAGTTGAACAAAAACCATTACAGCAGAAGCCGACACAACCAATATGTACTAATGACAAATGGAAGTGTGGCGACTGGGGGACGTGTTCAGATAGTAGGTTACAACTACGAACATGTGCTCTTGAGTATGATTGCCCAACAACAGTAACACCAAAACCTCCAACGCAACAAACGTGCTCGCCTCAATGCACTGAGGATGTCTGGATATGTGATGAGTGGGGTGCTTGTTCGTCTATGGGTAAGCAGTCTAGAAACTGCACACTTACAAAAGATTGTCCACTGATAGTATCAGTAAAACCAGTAACCCAACAAAGTTGTACATTACCGTGTACAGAGGACGCGTGGTCCTGTGGCGATTGGAGTTTATGTTCTGCTGATGGTAGTCAGAGCAGAACTTGCAGTTTAACATTAGATTGTTTGCAGTCGAGTACGCCGCAACCAACACTACAGCAATCCTGCACACCATCTTGGAAACAGCAACTTGATGGACTTTCGTTGCCAGGATATTCTAAATCAACCGATGGTTTTGGGAATCTTGTTCTAACAAGTGAAAAATATAAAGTTGTACTTCCTGATACCAACGCTGAGGACTACGGTAAGTTTCGTTTGAACAACTTGAAAGTCTGTTCCGAGTTTATTGAAAATATTATCGGACAGAATCCAAAAATTGGTTCTCAGATTGTCGATATAACCGTAATTGATGAGACAAGACAATTTGCATCATGTTGCGGACAACCGCCAGATTTTGAAATTACTAATTGGACAGCGCAAAGCGTTTTTGAGCAGCAGGTGTATTCATCTAGCGCATTTTGGAAAAACCCATCAGTTGATCTAAACTCGTGCCAAGGAGGACACGAGGAAACACATCGATATGTTCACACAACATCCATCCCACATTGGGCAAATGAAGGTCTGGCTACGTTTATCGAGCAAAAAACAAGAGATTTACCCGTAACATTAGCATCGAGATCGTTATACTCATGTGATAACAATTCTTTCAATGCGGCTGGATTTTCGGGCGGTACGGTTGATCTCCCATATAAAAATGTAACGGATATAAGTTGGACGCAACCGACAATTTACTATTACTACACTGGCGCTTGCTTCTGGGATCACCTTGCGAATAATTATGGCTCTAATTCGATAAAACAGGTGATCTCAAATCTTTTCTCGAAAACATTTAGTGCTGATATGGAGTTTGTTCAGGAGACGGTTATACCAGTAACTGGTTCGGGCATTCGGAGCTTTCTCGGAAATATGGGGCTTAATCCGTAGTATTTGTAAACTAGATTTTGCTAAAAAGCTCCGCCTGTACGTAGCGCGGAGCCAAGCCATTTTGCTTCATTCGGGATTGTTGCTAAAATAGGTTCGCGCATCGTTTAAGATGGAGAAATGCTATCTTAGCTCGGCTCGTAGTGTAACACTCTCAAATTACCACCACTCCCAATCTTGACACTGGTCGTAGGCGGCGTATACTAGATGTATGCCGATGCCTAAAAAACCCAGGAGCAAATGTCTTAGTTGTAGCAAAGAAACACCCCGCGCGAAATATAAATATTGTAGCAATGTGTGTCAAATGGAGTTTCAGTATCAGTTTTATATCAAAAAATGGAAAGGTGGAAAGGAGAATGGGTTGCAAGGCCTCGGCATAGTTTCAGGATATATTAAACGATACTTGCGAAGAAAGTTTGGGGATAGATGTTGCTTATGTGGATGGGCGGAGATTAACATCAAAACTGGGCAAGTCCCGTTGGTTGCGGATCACATTGATGGTAATTGGCGCAATAATGTCGAGAGTAATCTTCGACTACTTTGTCCCAACTGTGATTCGTTGACTCCTACATATGCTGGGCTAAATAGAGGAAACGGCAGACATAATCGAGTTTTGAGTAAAAGAGCTAAAGAGGGCAGAATATTTGTTACAGAAGGCCGGAGTAACTCAGTGGTAGAGTAACTGTTTCGTAAACAGTAAGTCGCGAGTTCGACTCTCGCCTCCGGCTTAAACATTTGTAAAAAAACAGTTTCGTGCTAGAATTTTTCTATGACCGAAACTACAAAGCGTTTGGAAGAATTGGAAGCAAAAGTCCGCGATGTGGCGGACCGTCTTTGACTTGGCCAGAAAAAAAGAAAAATTAATCCAACTTGAACAGGAAACCAATCGAGAAGATTTTTGGCAAAATCGCGAGCATGCGCGCCAAATAGGGGAAGAAATCAAAGATATAAAGAATCAGATTACTGTCTGGGAAAATCTTGTTGGAGATATTGGCGCATTAAGAGAACTTGTGGCTGTCGCGGAAGACGCAAGCACCGACCAAGAAGTAGAAGCGCTTGAGCGTTCCTTTGAAAGAGCTCGGCGCATAGCGCTTCTTTCTGGCCCGTACGACAAATCGGGCGCGATTGTTTCGTTCTATGCGGGTGCAGGCGGACAAGACGCCGAAGATTGGGCGCGAATTTTGTATAGAATGTACAGCCGTTTTGCCGAGCGGAAAAAATGGCAGGTTGCGGTCATACATGTGCACGAAAACGAACATGGCGGAGTCAAAAATGCGACAATAAAAATGGAGGGGCAGTATGCCTATGGCCTCTTGCGTGGCGAAATGGGCGTGCACCGACTTGTGCGAATTTCACCTTTCTCGGCAAAAAAACTTCGTCATACGAGTTTCGCGTATGTGGAAGTTCTGCCGGTTTTGCCAAAAACAGCAGATATCGAGATAAAAGACGATGACCTTGAAATATCTTTTGCGCGCTCATCGGGTCCCGGGGGGCAAAATGTTAACAAACGTTCAACCGCCGTGCGGCTTGTACATAAACCCACGGGTCTCGCGGTGCATGCGGACTCCGAGCGTTCGCAGGCCGCAAACCGCGAAGCGGCGCTCTCGATTCTTCGTGCGAAATTGTATACAATACGGGAAGAGTCGCAAAGACGCGAACTCGCCGGACTTAAAGGAGAAGTTCCTGTCAAGATAGAGTGGGGAAACCAGATTCGGTCATATGTAGTCCATCCTTATCAAATGGTAAAAGACCATAGAACGGGCGTTGAGATGTCCAATGTTGATGCTGTGCTCGACGGGGATCTTGACCAATTTATAGAACATGATTTACTTCGATAACGTATCTAAAATATATAACGCGGGATCGGTGGCGCTTGATAGCGTTTCGTTTGTTATTGAGCCAAGAGAATTTGTCTCTATTGTCGGGCAATCGGGGGCGGGCAAATCGACGCTTATCAAATTGTTGCTTGCCGAGGAACGGCCAACGAGCGGAAAAGTTTTCTTCGAATCGCAGAATATCCATAAGTTGTCTCGCAAGGAAATTCCTTTTGTGAGGAGAAAAATCGGGACCGTATTCCAAGATTTTCGGCTCTTGCCTATGAAAACCGCCTACGAAAATGTTGCGTTTGCGCTTGAAGCGGCAGGCCGAGATGACGCGGAAATTGCTTCAGATGTGCCTCATGTGCTTGATCTTGTGGGGCTTGCGGACCGCGCTGACTACTTTCCACACGAGCTTTCTGGCGGGCAGAAACAGCGCGTTGCGATTGCGCGGGCGCTTGTCAATCGGCCCGAGGTTCTTGTGGCAGATGAGGCCACCGGAAACCTCGATCCCATTAATTCTTGGGAGATTATTCGTCTCTTTGGTAAAATAAATGAGCTTGGCACGACCGTGGTGCTTGCAACCCATAACAAAGAAATTATAGATACTATTGATAAGCGCGTGGTGACGCTTGAAAACGGCAGAGTCGTGCGGGATGAAAAACGCGGCCGGTACGTATTATAAATAAAAACATGTTTACCGTAAAAATTCGAAGGATAATTACTGCGGCGCTTACTAATTTTTGGCGAAATGGTTGGGTCTCGGTTGCGACGATATTAGTAATGGTGCTTGCTCTGTTTATGGCGGGTTCTTTGATTCTTTTCCAAGTGCTTCTTGAGTCAACCCTCGCCGAAGTTCAAAAAAAAATTGATGTCAGTGTTTATTTTTTGCCCGATGCCGAAGAGAGCGAGATTCTGCATGTTAAGAAATCCCTCGAGCAACTTTCGGAGGTCCAGGGCGTGGAATATGTTTCTCGCCAGCGCGCCCTTGAGATTTTTAAAGAGCGCCACGCAGACAATACGCTGATCTCGAGCGCGCTTGATGAGCTTGGCGAAAATCCCTTGGGCGCGAGTCTCAAAGTTGAGGCGAAAGACCCGTCGTATTATGAAGCGATTGACGTGTTTCTGAAAAACGGAAACTTCCGCGGTATTGATAAAGTAAACTTTCGCCAGCACGAGCTTGTGTTCAAACGGCTCTCGGATACATTGTCGGCAACAAGAAAAGCTGGCCTTGGCGTGAGCATAGTGCTTGGTGCGATCGCTTTTTTGGTTGCGTTCAACACGATTCGCCTTGCCATATATACATCGCGGGACGAGATCGGCATCATGCGGCTTGTGGGCGCGTCAAGCTGGTATGTTCGGGGGCCGTTTCTCATTGAAGGCGCGGTGCACGGATTTCTTGCAACGGTTATAACGACGCTTCTCTTTTGGCCGCTGACTTTGTGGCTTGGGCCGAAGGCACAAACTTTTTTCGGGGGGATAGATATATTTGCATACTACGCGGGCAATATTATTCAGTTCTTTCTGATGCTGTTCTTGATTGGCGTCACGCTTGGCGTGCTTTCCAGTTTTGTTGCCACCCAGCGGTATCTGAAGATTTAGTGCAGGTGCTCCCGAATTAAAACCTTCGCAAACTTTTGAGATTATT
>Ga0156262_145_pt1 | contig 5183 bp, 3 predicted proteins | sample RifCSPlowO2_12_FD_107911 | JGI IMG/M metagenome (GOLD analysis project Ga0156262, IMG submission 107911) | Candidatus Ryanbacteria bacterium RIFCSPLOWO2_12_FULL_47_9c | reverse complement strand
AAATTATGAAACTTGAGATTGAGCGTGAAGCGATGAAGAAAGAAGGGAAGACAAACCGTCAGCTCTCGTCAATTAACAAAAAACTTGAAGAGCTGAAAGAAAAATTCAGTGCTCTTGAGGAAAAATGGAAAAACGAGAAAGAGACTATAGCACGAATTCGCGAGATTAGCCAAGACCTCGAACGTTTAAGACAGGAGTCGGATGTTGCGGAGCGCGATGCGGAATACAGTAAAGTAGCCGAGATTCGCTATGGCCGGATCCCGACGCTCACCGAGTCGTTAAATGAAGAAAATGCGCGTCTCAAAAAACTTCAAAGCTCCCGCCAGATGCTTAAAGAAGAAGTGGGGGAAGAGGAAATCGCGCGCGTTGTGCAGCGATGGACAGGAATTCTTGTGGAACGCATGCTTCAGGAAGAGGCCGAAAAACTTGTTCGCATGGAAGAGGCGCTTCAAAAACGCGTTGTCGGGCAGAGTCAGGCGATTGTCGAAATCTCAAGCGCGATCCGGAGATCGCGCGCGGGAATCGGCGAGGAAGATCGCCCGATCGGTTCGTTTATGTTTTTGGGGCCAACCGGAGTCGGCAAGACCGAGCTCGCGCGCGCTCTCGCTGAATTTTTGTTTAATGACGAGAAGTCGCTTGTGAGAATTGACATGTCGGAGTACATGGAGAAGCATGCCGTGTCAAAATTTATCGGTTCTCCTCCGGGATATGTCGGGTATGAAGAGGGGGGGCAACTGACGGAAATTGTACGGCATCGGCCGTATGCGGTGCTCTTGTTTGACGAGATCGAAAAGGCGCATCCCGAAGTGTTTAATATCATGCTTCAGATTCTTGATAACGGGCGGTTGACAGACGCGAAGGGAAGACATGTAAATTTCAAAAATACTGTTATTATTATGACTTCGAATATCGGTTCCGAATTCGTTTTCGAACTTGGCAAGATTGGTTTTCAGAGCGAAGATGCCAGTAATGTAAGTGAACAGGGCGAGCGCGAACTTGAGAAGAAAATCCGCAAAGCGCTTGAACAGCGTTTCCGTCCAGAATTTTTAAACCGACTCGATGCGACGATTATCTTCCAGTCATTAAGAAAAGAACATCTTTTGCAGATTATTGATTTGCAGCTTGAGCTTATTGCCCGCCGCCTTGAAAAAAAGGGCGTTACGTTTACCATCAGCAATCAAGCAAAAAATTATCTTATTGAAGAGGGCTATGATCCTCATTATGGCGCACGTCCCTTAAAACGTGTCATTCAAAATAGGATCTTGAACCCGTTGGCAGAGATGCTTGTCGGCGGCAAGATTCATGATGCCGTGACGATTTCGATTGGGGTCTCTGATGGAAAGCTGACATTTGAGTTACATCCAAAACTTGCTTTAAAAAAACAAAAGCGTCCGGAGCGCGCGGCGTCAAAATAAAGAATAGGCCCCATACCAACTCCTATAAAGTGATCTTTTGACGAAGAAGATATTTTTAGTAAAGTTGTTTTGCTAAACATTTTTTGATATTATCTGTAAGAGTTGGTATGGGGCAGGTGGCGGAGTGGACAATCGCACTTGGCTGTAAACCAAGCGGCCTTAGGCCTACGGGGGTTCGAATCCCTCCCTGCCCATTGGCGGAATTTTGCCAATGTAGCTCAGTCGGTAGAGCAACTCCATGGTAAGGAGTAGGTCGTCGGTTCGATTCCGACCATTGGCTCCATAATCAAACAGACATCAGTTTTAGAAAATTTTTGATGGGCTTCCATTGCGGAAGCCCATTGTTTGGAAAATAAAATTTCCTTGAGTTGCTTATTGGAGTATATTTATAACTGCGCTCGAACCTGCTTTATCAGAAATTCTTGAACTAAGGAAGCCGCCCCGCCGCCGCTCGCTAACGCTCGCCCAAGAGCTCTTTCATAAATATTGATTTACTATATAATGTTTCTTGGTTAGAAACTCACGGTGAGTTTCTATAAACCAAGTACATTCACAACCACAACAGAAAGGAGCCTGCAATGGCACTTAACCCTAATGTCGCTTACACGAAGTCGCCGTTCACGCAAGTCGTCCGAGACGGCGACTCTGCGGTGATTTGGCATTCACTGTTTGGCTACCCAAAAGTTGTTCCTGTTGAGACGCTCGAGTTTCTTGAGTCGTTCTCGGAGCCGACAGCGATTCATTCACGGCTTGGCGATAAACTGACCGAAAAAGACCGAGAGGCGATAGAGGAACTGCTGCGGTGTTATTTCCTTGTTCCTGAGGATTTTAACGACCGGGTATTCCTCGAAGAGCAGATGCGAGAGCGGGAAAAGGAAATCTTCAGCGGTTCGCTGATTGATTATCTCGAGCTCATCATGAGTGAGGCGTGCAACTTCCGTTGTACCTACTGCATCCACTTCAACAACTTGGAAACTTCTGATCGTATCAACAACCCCAAGAAGTTCATGCGGTACGACACGGCTAAGGAGACGGTGGATCGGTATCTCGAAATCCTTCGAGGGCACGGAAAGCGTGTTGCCGAAATCAACTTTGGTGGAGGCGAACCACTGTTGGCATGGCCAGTCATCAAGCAAGTGCTTGAATACTGCTGTGTTGCCTACGGCCCGGAATTCGAGTTTCGTTTCTCGATCAACACGAACGCCTCTCTTATCACGCCAGAGGTTGCCGCAATGCTCAAGGAGTATCAAGTCGAAATTGCTTCTAGTCTCGACGGTTTGCGCGAGGGAAATGATCGCGTCCGATTGACGAAATCGGGGGGTGGCACATTCTCTCAGATCATGCGCGGATTCGATGCGTTGACGCAAGCGGGGTACCCACTCGATGGCATTGCTGTGACAGTCACCGAAAAGAATTTTCACGAACTCGACGAGTCGATTGTCGACTGGGCAGTAGCCCGCGGCATGAAGAACGTCAGGATTGATATCGATGTTGTCGGCATGGTGGAAGTCTCAGTGGAGGATGTTGTCACTAAACTAATGCGCATTCGGCGCTACGCGGCGGCACAAGGCGTTGATGTTCCTGGCTTCTGGTCTCGACCAGCCGAGAATCTTAACGAATCAACGCTCGAAAGCCGTGTCGCGTTCTGCGGCGCAGTCCGTGGCAACAGCATATGCGTAGGCCCATTCGGAAACATCTATGGATGTGGCTACAGCACAACCCAACTCGGAAGTCTCTCGGAAATCCAATCGTTTCATGCACCCGGCACTGCCTACCATCGTTTTGTGAGAGATCATCTCACAGGAGTGATGGAGATGTGTAAAGGATGCATGATTGAAGGGCAGTGCGGCGGCGGTTGCAACATCACGCAGGAGTTCGCTCGGGCGACAAAAACCGCCAAGATTGAACGAATGTGCGACTTCTACCGCCGCATGACCCAAGAGATTCTCCGAGAACAACTGCGAGAAGTGACGGCTGCAGAGTCGGAGCTTCTCCAAACTGCAACAGAAAGGAGGTGAATGCTATGCAGAAGGCGCAGTCCGAACAGCGGCCGGCCATCAAGGTCAAGGCACTGCCGAAGCTGAAGACGCTGATGACATGTCAGCGTCCCAGCAACTGCCACTAAACGTGGCTTCACGGGGCTAAGGAAAAGTGTTACACTTACCTTGGTCCCGTTTTATTTTTATGGAAAAGTTTATTCAAAAAATTTGTAATGATTTGGTAGAACAATATAAACAAGACAAAAACGTCTTGGGTATTTTGCTATTCGGATCTGCGGCAAGAAATAAATTTGATAAATATTCTGATATTGATATATACGTCCTACTAGATAAAAAAGGTAAATTTTCAAGAAGTAATTTTGTTAAGAATGGACTGCGCGTTGATATCATTTTGAATACGATAAAAGAGGCAGCGGATTATCTCAAGGAAGATAGGAATAATTTGAGAAGAATTACTTCGCATATGCTGGCTTATGGTAAAATTCTTTTTCAAAGAAGAAAATACTTGGAAAAAATTCAGTCCATTGCTAAAAGCAACCTGAAATTGAAGACTAAATATAAAAAAGGAGAGGTTTTGATGCACAAATACTCAATAGATGACTTCTGGGGGGAGGTTCAACGCGACATCGAAAATAAAGATAGTTTAGCTTTTGGTATCGATAGCCATTTATTAGTAACCAACATTATGGAATTATTTCTTAAATTGAATGGTGAATTTTTAAGACAACCAAACGAAATAAAAAGGGTCTTGAAAAGATTGGACAGAAAATTTTCAGATCAAATAGAGAATTTCTACAGAGCAAGTAACATTCAAAACAAAAAGCAAATCCTTTCTAATTTAGTTGAGTACATCTATAAAAAATCTAAGGGGCCACTACCAAAAAAATGGTTTTTGTAAAACTATTTCGAGCGCAGTCGTAAAGACACTTCAGAATTATAAGTTTTGGCATGGAAAGAGTACATATTAGAGAAATAAAGAAATACGTTGGTCAGCAAGTAAAAATTGCTGGTTTTGTACAGATAATTCGCGATCAGGGAAGCATCAAGTTTTTAATTATTCGGGATATCTCTGGAATTATACAGGTGGTTATTACTAAAGCCAGTGCCGAAGCTATGGCAACGGCCGAATCTTTGAGTTTGGAGTCGGTTGTAGAAATAATTGGTCTAGCGAAGGAAGAAAAACAAGCACCAGACGGAATTGAAATAGCCGCAGAAAATATTTCTGTACTTTCTCTCGCTTCTCCAGAACTTCCTATCCCCGTGAATGAAAAGGGGCAAGAGGAAACGGATATACAGAAAAGATTAGATTGGCGCTGGCTTGATCTAAGAAAACCAGAAAAATCATTGATATTTAAAGTATGGACGCTGATGGAACAATCCTTCCGAGAATATTGGACACAAAATGGTTATATCGAAATCCATTCGCCAAAATTTATGAGTACCCCGAGTGAGTCAGGCGCAGAACTTTTCGAAGTTAAATATTTTGACCGCAAGGCGTATCTTGCCCAGTCACCGCAATTTTACAAGCAGATGGCGATTGCGGCAGGATTTGAGCAAGTTTTTGAAATTGGTCCTGTGTTCCGCGCTAACCAATCTTTTACTTCGCGGCACGACACGGAATTTACTGGATACGATTCTGAAATTTCTTTTATTGAATCGCATCAGGAAGTGATGCAAGAAGAATCAAAAATTATTCAATATATCTTAGAGAGAATAAAAGAAAGATATGGAAAAGAAATCTTGGCATTATACGGTCGAGATTTAATCG
>Ga0156262_108_pt3 | contig 6841 bp, 10 predicted proteins | sample RifCSPlowO2_12_FD_107911 | JGI IMG/M metagenome (GOLD analysis project Ga0156262, IMG submission 107911) | Candidatus Ryanbacteria bacterium RIFCSPLOWO2_12_FULL_47_9c | reverse complement strand
AGAACTAAAAGGCGAGATTTACGCTTGCGGCACTTGTTTGGAATTGCGCGGCAAGAGCGAAAGCAATGTATGTCTGATTTCCACGATGGCTGACTTGCTCAAAATGGTCGAGAATTCGGACAAGGTTTTAGTTTTTGGCTAACTTTATTAAAAAAGTTAATTCACAAATAATATGATGAATTTTGGATTTTGGCCTTTTGGCGGCTTTGGTTGGATATTTATGATTCTCTGGTGGGTCTTGATAATCGCGGGTATTGTCGCGCTTATCAAATGGCTCACGCGCCAATCGCATGCTACTCACAATCACGAAAAATCTGCGCTTGAGGTTTTGAAAGAACGATACGCAAAAGGCGAGATTGACAGGAAAGAGTTTGAAGAAAAGAAAAAGGATTTAGCATAACGAATCACATGGCGAATGGAGAATGATTCAAACCATACGTCGCCGCTTACCTTGTTGGCTGGTTCGCTAAAAAAGTTCAAAAAATGTTTGCGGTTTTTCGCGGTACTTGCTAGATTGCCAGAGAAAGAAGTACATTGTCGCCACCAGACGACGAGGAGCAATGAATGCTGTTCGAACTACGTACCTGTGGTACTTGCGGCGCTTGCTGCAAAACCCATTTCGTCCACGAACTCGACAAGCCAGGAGGCCAGTGGTGTAAGTATCGTCTTCCCGGGCGGGGTTGCCAGATCTATGGTCACCATCCAAGAGCCTGCAAGACGTTTCGCTGCCAGTGGTTGCTGGGGCGCGGAGAAGTAGAGGAACGTCCCGACCGTACGCATCTTGTCCTCGATTTCATCGGGGGCGAAAAGCTCGGTGAACCGCTTTTTCTTATCTGGGAAGTCAAGCGGGGTATGTTGAGGAGCCCCCTCGCGCGCGAGGCGGAAGTGGATGTCTTTGATCAGGGCATTGTAGTCTGTCGCATGCCACTCGCGAAACAGCCCACGCTGATTGTGCCCCCTGGTCGGCAGCCAGAAAAGATCATCGAGGCGTTCAAGAGCGTAGGCATCAATGTCAATGTCTGCTACCGAACCGCCTGACGCGCGTCAGTGCGGTTTTTCTTTTATCTACATCAAATCCCTGGACCGAGTGAATATATCATGTAGAAACCCAGAACCAGGAGAAACAGGCCTACCACGAGCCGCATCAAACCCCTGTTTTCATAACGCCACTTTTCAAGTTTTTCAGAGGCGGTTCCAAAATACGATATGATGATTACGAAAAGCAGTGGGATAATGAAGATGAAGTTGTAAATAAGTAAAAGCGGCACTGCTTTTAAATATTCCCCTTGTGACAGCAGTGCTAGGACAGCAAGATAAGGAGCGCCAGTGCAGGGCAGCTCGACTAATACAACAAATATACCCAGGACTACTATAGTAAGCACCAGAACCATCGGGTGGGCAGTTTCCATTTTCTCCAACCGAGAAGTCCAGTATTTTATTCGTTTTGACGCGCCGGGAATCATCTGGAGAGAAAATCCTTTTCCATACCAGAAATAATCCTTTATCTCCAGTAGGCCTGCGACAATGGCGATCAGTGCCGCAAACCAGTAAAATGCTGCAGCGATTTGGGTATTAAGCGCAAGTTTCAATATACCGAAGCCAAGCAGGAGATACGTTGTGTAGACGACAGCGGTGTATAAAAAACCAAAAAGAAGCATTTTCACGGGACTCTTAAAGAGTCTCGTCATGAAAGCTATCAGGAATATTAAAACCCCTAATACGCAAGGGTTTATTGAGTCGAGCACTGCAGCTGCGATTACTATGCCAATGGTTAGTTCTGTTCCGGCCATAACTTTTACTCGCTCAAGGAGCAGGAAGCAAAAGCGGCCAAGTCTTTGGGATCTTGGCGTCCCTCGAGGCGCTTTAGTTCTTGATTGTTCTGCTCAAGAATAAATGTTGGTGTTTTATTGATGCCCTTTTTGAGGCAAAGCTCGGGCTGGGGATTTTTTCCGTCGGGATGGCATTCCACTTGATTTAATTTCTTGTAGGGTTCGCCCAGAATCAATTCCTGCCTTCGGCAATTGCTGCAGGTAACTGATTTATAATATATGACGCCTTTTTCATTCAAACAGGCAACGAGTTTCGAGTAGTCCTGTTTAGCTGACAAAGAACTTGTTTGAGCAAAAAACATGACGCCGGCAGTTACCACACCGGCTATGGCTATTGGAGCCAAGTTACGCGCTGATGGTTTTTTGTCTAAGCTGAATAGGGAAATAAATAATATGACGAACATGATCGCCTTTGAAGTTTCACACAGGATGCAGAGTGATTTTATAAATAGGATTTCAGTGAGCGTGAGGTAGAGTGATGGAAACAGGACAAAAAAGGTTATATAAAAAAGAGCTTGGAACAAAACCTTTGATTTTGCTTTGAAGATGAGGAAGATTACGAAAGCAAAATATCCGGCACCGAATATTGAAACAGGGATACCGAATATTTCGGAATATATGCTTGTGGTTACGACATCGCAAGATACGGTTTCCGATAGATCACAAAAAGAGCTGGCCTGGGTATAGTGTATAACAGTCAAATAAAACATGAGCCCAAGACCAGTCAGCGCGAGAAGTCCTATGACTATTTTTCTGAATTTATTTCCGGTAGAATTCTTGTAATGCATTATCTCTGTCTTTAGGGTATCTTTATTGTAACACAGTTACATATATTTTCTCCACCAATAAAGATCTGTTGGAAAAATGATCCAATCACGCCTTGCACGAGTACGAAGATTGATGCACACCGAGCGTGCCGATGCATTTTTTGTTTTTAACAACGAAGAATCGGGTCAGCCGGGAACGCGCTATCTTTCGGGCTTTTCGGGCTCTGCTTCGGTGCTCGCGGTTACTCGGCGTATCTGTTTCCTGATGACTGATGGCCGGTATTTTGAGCAGGTTGCCCTTGAAGCGCCGGGTGTTATTTTGGTCCGCCTTGGCGAGCAGCCAGTGGGTGAGTGGATATCAAATCTTGCAAAGAAAGAGCATTGGAAACGTGTGCTTGTCGATGGGATTGTTACATCCGCCGCGGATTTCGCTCTTTTGAAAAAACGGCTTCGCGGGGTCAATATTTCTGTGGCGCCCGGTTTTTTACAGCAAATTCGGACGGTAAAGGAAACTGACGAAGTAAAAAATATTGGACGGGCCGCAAAAATCGCAGCGGGAGCATTCCATAAGTTTCTAAAAACAATTAAAATCGGCGAGACCGAAAAGCTTTTAGCCGCGCGCCTTGATTTTTTTATGAAAGAGTGCGGTGCGGAGAGAATTGCATTTGATACCATCGTCGCATCCGGCGCAAATGGCGCCCGTCCCCATGCGCAGCCGACGGATAAAAAAATAAAAAAAGGAGAGTTTATCACATTTGACTTCGGCGCGGTATATCACGGATACGCTTGCGATATTACGCGGACGGCTGCTCTTGGGCGCATCTCGCCCGCACTGCGCTCTCTCTATGAAGCAGTTCGCGCGGCGCAGCGCGCCGGGTGTCTTGCTGCGCGCGCGGGTATCACGGGCGCCGCTCTCGATGAAGTATGCCGCGCGGTTTTGCGTGAGCACGGTTATGAAGATTATTTTTTGCATAGCACGGGCCACGGGCTTGGCATGGAGGTTCACGAGCTTCCGATTGTGAGCCGCGCGAATTCAAAAAAACTTCCCGCGGGTAGTGTTATTACGTGCGAACCCGGTGTGTATGTCGCGGGGCTGGGCGGCGTGCGTATTGAAGACGATTTGGCTCTCACTAAAACTGGCGCGAAAAATCTTACGCGCATGATAACTACAGATTTGATTACGATCTAGCCGTGCGTAATCACGGCGGCGTGCATAAAAATATTGAAAGCTCGGTTTCCATATACAAAAACCAAGTTAGAAAAAGACTTTTTGATGGAGTTTACAATTTCTTCGAGTGTTTCTTAAACCATGCGGCGATGTCGTTGATTGATAGTTTTCTCCGAATGATTTCGTGTGCAAATTTTTCGATTACTCCTTCGCGCACGTCAAATGCGCGCCCGTTATACTCGAGAAAAACAAACGCAGCAGTCATGCCGGTTCGTTTATTACCATCTATAAACGGATGGTTCATGATGATATCCCGAGCATATACGGCGGCTTTTGAAAACAAATCTCCGTAAAGATTTTTGCCACCGAATGCTTGGCGAGGAGCGTACTCTACACTTGCGAGCAAATGATGATCGCGCACGCCGTGCGACCCACCCGTTTCATCAATAACCATCGAGTGGATAAGTAAAATATCCTCTTGAGTTAGATATCTCACACTAAGAGTTTGCGAGCTTTTCGAGATCTTTACGATACTTGTTAATAAAGTTCAATGTGAGTTTGGCGATCTTCGCCGTTTCTGGAGAAAGTCCAAAAACCGGTTTAATCAATACAGTTTTCTTGTCACGGTCGATATTAATATTAACCTCGTCTCCGATTTTGAGCCCGAGCTCTTTGAGCGATTTTTTTGGTATTGTGACGGCGGCAGATGTGCCAACACGCAAAACTTTTTGAGTCATGCTAACATTATAATCTTATTATAATCACTGTCAAATAGTGCTCGGTGAGGTTTCACCTCCAACTACCCGTGCGCCAAAACGGCTGCATAGATTTTTGCCGCTCCTGCTTTTTTGAGAACGCGTGCAAGTTCCGAGAGTGTCGCGCCCGTTGTTGCAACATCGTCGATGATAAGAATATCTTTGTTTTGGACCGTTTCGGGCCGCGTGATCAAAAACACGTTTTCCATATGTTTGAATCGTTCACGCCGCGATTCGGTCCATGCTTGCGGGGACGTTTCCTTGAGTCGAACGGCAACCGTTGAAAGAGAGTATAATCCGAGATTTTTCGCAATAAGCGCGGCCTGGTTGAATCCTCGTTCTCGCTCTTTGTTTTTATGGAGCGGTACCGGAATGACAACAATATCCCGTGGGATATTGTGTTCTCTCAATTTTTGGGAGAGGAGGCGGGCGAGGGGGAGCGCAAGCGCCGACTTCCTCTTATATTTGTAGGCGGCAATAATTGTGCGCGCTTTTTCATTCTGATACCGCCAAAGCCAGATGATTGACTCAAAATCATGGTTTCTACTGCATTGGCCGCAGATATTATTTTTCTCTGCAGGTCCCGCACAAAAGAAACATTCTTTGCCAAGATACGCCGTAGCCCGTGCGCACGAGGCGCAAAGAGCCTGTGAAGCGCTCCCACAACCCGCGCAATGGGGCGGGAAAAGTATATCGAGTGCCGTGTGGATAACTTTATACATCATTGTATTTCGCTGGTGTGGTATTATTGGATCATACCCAAGACGCACGAGGGTAAGTGCTATGTTGCATGAAAGATTTTATATCCACAACCTTCAGTCCTCAATCATTGTTGAATTTTTTTGCGAAGGATAGGAGCGTTCTGGGCATCGATGTTGGGACTTCTTCATTGAAAATTATACAAATACGGAGGGAGAAAGAACAGGCAGTGCTCGAAACCTACGGGGAGCTTTCCGCCGCTGCTTATAGCGGCGGCGAACCGGGACGCGCCGTATTGCTCGCCGATGAAAAAGTATCTGAAATGATTGTCGATTTAAAAAAGGAAGCTGGTGCTACCGCGAAGAGAGCGGTCATTGGTATTCCTGTTCGGTACAGTTTTATAACGGTGGTTGAAATGCCAGAACTTACCGACGAGCAGTTGAAAGAAGCGGTGCAGTTCGAAGCGCGGCGGTATATTCCAATTCCTTTGCAAGATGTTGTTCTTGACTGGTGGCCGATCCCCAAAAAAAATGACAAGCGTGGGGCGACCGTGTTGTTGGCGGCGGTTCAGCGTGACATTGTCGAAAAATACAAACGGATAGTGACGGTGGCGCAGCTTGAATCAGCTGGTTTCGAAATTGAGGCGTTTCCTCCAACGCGGCTTCTCGGATCGCGGGGACGCGGTGCGGTTATGACTATCGATATCGGAGCCCTTTCGACAAAAATTTCTATCGTTGTTGATGGCATTATCCACGCGGTTCATCATGTCGATCGAGCATCACAAGCTTTTTCTCTTGCAATATCACAATCGCTTGGCATTGATTTTCAACGGGCCGAGGTGATGAAGCAAAGTGTTGGAATAAGCCAGCGTCCGGAAGCGGCAGGGGTGCGCCATACAATCACTCCGCTCATTGATTCTCTTTTTGATGAGGCAGATCGGCTACGGACAAGTTTTCGTCGAAGATTCGATACACCCGTTGATAAAGCGATTGTGCTTGGGGGAGGAAGTCTCATGCCTGGATTTGTTGATTATGCGGTCGAACGGCTCGGCATCGAGGTGATTCTTTCCAATCCGTTTCAGAAACTTTCTTATCCCGCTTTTTTACAGCCGGCGCTAAAAAAAATTGCGCCAAGCTTTACTGTCGCAACAGGGCTTGCGCTTCGTGCGCTGGGAGAAGAATTATAATGCTATGAACGAGGGCAAATTTATACCACATACGCAGGCAATCCCACCGAGCCGCGTGCCGCGGCAGGGGCTGGGCCTTTTTAGCGTCCTCGCTTTTATTGTTGCGGTGCTGGCGGGGGCGGCAACCGGGGCAACAGTATTTCTTGATAAGAATTATCAAAATCAAGTTACGGAGGCCGTTGGTCGTTTGAAGAAAATTCAAGAGAAAATCGAAATAGAATCTTTCAGAAAAGTTTTGGATGTTCAAAACCGCATTCAAATCGCATCTGACATGCTTAAAGAACATGTGTATCCTTCCCAAGCGTTTAATTTTGTAGAGGACCACACACTCGATACCGTTCGCGTTGAATCATTTGGGTATACGGCCGGCGTATTGCTCTTGAGACTGCGCGCCCCCAGTTATTTGGACTTTGCCCAACAAATTAAACATTATCGTA
>Ga0156262_128_pt1 | contig 6965 bp, 8 predicted proteins | sample RifCSPlowO2_12_FD_107911 | JGI IMG/M metagenome (GOLD analysis project Ga0156262, IMG submission 107911) | Candidatus Ryanbacteria bacterium RIFCSPLOWO2_12_FULL_47_9c | reverse complement strand
CCGGTCGGCTTGTGCAAAAGGCGCACAGCAGTTTCTACTTTGTTAACATTTTGACCTCCGGGTCCGCCGGCGCGCGAAAAAGTTACTTCTATGTCTTGCGGATGGATCACAACTTCTTTCGGCTCAACCATTTTGAGTATTGCGACAGACGCCGTTGATGTATGGATGCGCCCGGATTTTTCAGTTTTTGGTACACGCTGTACTCTATGCACGCCGCTTTCTTGTTTCAACGCTTCATATACGCCGTTGCCGTGTATTTCAAAAGTAATTTCTTTGAGTCCGCCGATGTTATTTGTTGATTCGTCGACAAAAAGTACCTTCCAGTTACGCTTTGCTGCAAATTTCGTGTACATTCCAGTAAGCTCGCGCGCAAAAAGTGCGGCTTCGTCACCTCCCGCCCCTGCACGAATTTCAAGAATTATTCCTGTCATAAGATTGAACGGGGCGAGGCTCGTCCAAAGGACGGCCCGCCCCTGCACGAATTTCGAGAATAACGCCCGCCATTGGTCATTTGCGGATTTTTTTGCTCTGTCTTTTCTGTGGTCGCGCTTGCGCGCTTCTTTTCTTAAATTTATCAACACGTCCGGCCGTGTCTATAAGTTTTTCTTTTCCGGTATAAAATGGATGGCATCGCGAGCAGATTTCGACTTCAATTTTTTCTTTTGTTGAAGCGACTTGCATTGTGTTGCCGCACGCGCACGTGATTGTGGCGCTTGGAAAGTAATTTGGATGGACACCTTTTTTCATATGAATAGGGTTCAGAATAGCAGAAATTTTGTTCCATTGCAAGTCATATCCTTGCCATTCTGGATTCTTCGGGTATACTAGAGTTCATTATGAACGATTCTCTTGCTTTTGAGCAGAATGTTGTTGACGAGCGCGTACAAGAGCTTTTTCGCGTTGGAATGCATTTTGGCTATGCTAAGACGCGGCGTCATCCTCGGATGCGGCAGTATATTGCGGGTGTGAAGAGCAATATTGAGATATTTAATGCAGAGAAAATCTGGGAGTGTTTTAACGTGGCACTTGAGTTTCTTGAGTCGGTTGGGAAAGAGGGCGGCATGGTATTATGGGTTGGCACAAAACCCGCCTCATCGGGAGTGATTCGATTAGTGGCCGAGGAACTAGGCCATCCGTATGTGAATAGTCGATGGATTGGTGGAACACTAACAAATTATAAGATTATTCGAGAAAGAATTAATTACTGGCAAGATTTGATCGCGAAGAAAAAATCAGGGGAACTTTTGAAATACACAAAACAGGAACAGCTTCGTATAAATCACGAGATCGAGAAATTGACTCGCGACTTACAAGGAATTTTTCCGCTCTCGTCGTTACCGAAAGCATTGTTTGTTATCGACGCGGGGGAAGAGGAGATCGCGATTCGTGAAGCGCACATGAAAAATATATCTGTCGTTGCGCTTCTTAATAGCGATTGTGATCCGAAGAAGGTTTCGTATCCAATACCGGGAAACGACAATGCGTCAAAAAGTATTTCTTTTGTCACCTCAAAAGCAAAGGAGGCATATCTCAAAGGAAAAGCAATGCATGTTTCCAATTAATGCGGCATCGATAAAGGATCTGCGGGAGAAAACAGGCGTGTCACTTATGATGGTGAAGCGCGCACTCGAAGAGGCGGGCGGCGATTCCGATAAAGCTCTCGCTGTCCTCAAAAAACTTGGGTATGATGCGGCGGCCAAGAAAGAAACTCGCGAAACGCGCGCCGGGCGCATTGAGGCATATGTACATTCTGGCGCTCGCGTTGGTGTGCTTGTTGAGCTCCGTTCGGAAACAGATTTTGTCTCGCGTAATGAGGAGTTTGTGTCTCTCGCGCATTCCATCGCGATGCACATTGCAGCAATGAATCCGAGAGATATCAAGGAGCTGCTTGAGCAACCCTTCATAAAGGATGAAAAACAAACAATTCAGGACCTTGTCAAGCAGGCATCATCTTCATTTGGTGAGCATATTGAAATAAGGCAGTTTGTCCGGTATGAGCTTTAGGGTATAATAAAGGCGGTATGATATTTGTGTTTTTCGGCGCGCTTATATTCTCTTTGGCGGGTATGGCAGTGATACCTTTGAGGCATCTTTCTTACATTCGCGGGCGCGAGCAGGAAGATCAACAAAGCGAGAGTGTTGTCCGTGCGTATGTTGTTGGGTTGATCTCTAGATTTGAAGAATGGTATCGTTCAAGCGCCAGAGAATGGTTTTTGAAGTTTCTCGATAGGGTATTGAAAATTTTTGAACGCGCTGCCGGCCGTATTGCAGGGCAGACAAAGGCCCTCCGTTTTATGATCCAAGAACACTTCAGGGTAATCCCTCGTGAGTCTCTCTATTGGAAGCAAATACGCACATGGAAACAGTCAAACGGGAATGGGAGCGTGGATGTATACACTGCAACAATTTCAAGAGGGGAAGATACCGACATCTCGAACCACGCGCTCTAACTTGTTTGGAGAACGCAACCTTGCTAAAATTTTGCCACCTTAGCTCAGCGGTAGAGCAACGGTTTTGTAAACCGTAGGTCCTCGGTTCGAATCCGAGAGGTGGCTTAACGTAAAAAGATTTTATGGATACGCAGATCTTGCGAGTTGGAATAAATTCGATCGCGGTTTCTTAATTTCCAAGAAATGTGCTATTACCAAATAATGGATCATTTTGGAGTGCCCGTTGTAACACTTGAAGAATTCGCCCGGCTCCGGCCGACACTTGGCACGATCGTTGCAGCATCTGGCGGCTTTGATCCGATTCATCCAGGACATATTAGCTTGTTTCAAGAAGCAAAAAAACTAGGCGATACGCTGGTTGTTGTCGTCAATGGCGACGCTTTTTTGCGGGTAAAAAAGGGGCGCCCTTTTTTGAATCTTGAGACGCGATGTCAGATAGTAAGCGCTATTCGCGGCGTTGATTTTGTGGTTCCATTCGAAATTGAAAATGATCCGTCGATTTGTGGGGCGCTTGAAAAACTACGTCCCCACATTTATGCAAAAAGCGGGCAGTGGACACACATAAACCCTCCACCGGAATTAAAAGTATGTGAAAGAGAGGGAATCAATATAGTTTACGATGTTGGTGCTCCAAAAAGATGGTCCTCGAGTGAGTTTTTGAAAAACTGGGAAGACTATAAAAAGGACATAATTTAACTTACCGCTCTATGAGCGGTTTGAGCGCGGCTCCGAGCTTTGCGAGATCGTGGCGAATAAAGTTTCCGGACGCCAAAAGATCGGTAAGGATAATCGCGGGTTTACGCGAATTCTTTTTGAGATTTGATATTATAACGAATTTCGCTCCTTCTTTGCGATATCGCGCGAGAATTTTTTGTGCGGGCTTTTTGTTGTTGAATAGCACATAATTAAAAATGCCCGTGCCAAGATACTTTTCCATTGTTTTTAAAAAGTCGGGTGCTTTATAACTATCTGTTTCTCCGCGCTTTGTCATGAGGTTTCCAACGTATATTTTTACCGCTTTTGATTTTTTTATGCTTTCCGAAACGCCGTCGACCAAAAGATTTGGAACAATGCTTGTATAGAGATCGCCGGGACCGATGATGATTGTGTGTGCTTTTTGTATCGCGCGCCGCGCGTCGGGATTTATGCGCGCGCGCGGGTCAAGCCACACCGAAGCGATTGGTTTGCGCGCACCGCTTCGGGGTATGTCTATGTTGGTTTCGCCGACGACGAACGATTTATCAGTCAAGCGGGCGATCAGCCGGACGCTGTCAAGCGTGACGGGTATAACGTCGCCTGATATATCAAGAATTCGCGCCGTTTCTTTTACGGCACGGGCGAAATTGCCTTCTATTTTTTCCATAACGCTCAAAAATATATTACCAAAAGCGTGTCCGCCAAAATCCCCGTTTTTGAAACGATAGGTGAAAAGTTTGCGGAGTGTTGCGCTCCGGGGAGAAAGCGCTACAAGCGCTCTTCGGATATCCCCGGGCGGAAGAACCCCGTATTGGTCACGCAGGATTCCCGTTGACCCGCCGTCGTCCGCCATTGAGACAATGGCGGTCAGATGCACCGGAAGTTTTTTCAACGCTCCGAGCACCGTAAAAGTACCTGTCCCGCCTCCAATGATAACGATGCGTTTCTGTATCATCTGTCATATGGTAGCAAGAGTGCGCATACCAGACAATATGCTTCCCGTGATATAGTATTTATACTATGGCGCGAAAACCTTTGGTTGTGATTGTGGGAGGAGGGTACGGAGGTGTGCGCATAGCGCTCGATCTTGCAAAAAGAAATACGGCGCGCGTTATACTTGTTGAAAAAAATCGGCACCATATGTTCCACGCTTATTTTTATGAGCTTGCAACTTTTTTTTGCGCCGAGCGGCAGGGTGAACCACAGGAAGAAAACAAGAAGTTTTACAATCAGCTCTTGCGCATAGTTACTGTTCCTTATGATGAGATTTTTGCGAAATTTTCCAATGTGAAAGTTGAATATGGCACGGTACAAAAGGTGATATCGTCTGAATCAAAAGTTGTGATGTCCGACGGGCGCGCGCTTTATTACGAATGGCTTGTCATCGCGACTGGCAGTAAAACAGATTATTTTGGAATTCCGCATCTTGAAGATAATGCGATCGGGCTTAAAAGCGTTGAGGACGCATTGAATATTCGCAACCGTGTTGATGAGTTGTCTGCTCTTGCTTCAAAAAATAAGATGATTACGGTTGTGATCGGCGGCGGCGGGGCGACGGGCGTTGAGCTCGCCGCGGAACTGGTGGGATATATGAAAAAACTCTAGCTGATTCACGGCCATCCGGTCGCGCATTGGCGCTGTATTATCGTTGAGTCGCGGGAATCTGTGCTTGCGAAATTTTCCCTCCGCGCGCAACATATAGCATCACGACGATTACGCGCGCTCGGAGTCACCGTGATGCCGGACAGCCACATTGTGGATGTATGGCCGAATCTTCTCTATATCGGAAAAGAAAAACGAACACTTCCGTTTGATCTCCTCGTCTGGACCGCGGGGGTTGAAGGCGCTTGCGACGGCGAGATTATGTATGATGTGCATCTTGCAAAAAATAGTTGTCTTGCGGTTGATGAGCGGCTTCGGGTAGTCCCGCATAAAAATATTTTTACAGTGGGGGATGTTGCTGCTTCCTGTGATCCGAAGACCGGCGTATGCCTTCCCATGACTGTCGAGAAGGCGCTCTCGGAGGGTTCCTATGTTTCCCGCGCGATTCATCTTTTGGCTCGGGATCCGAACGCGCGCATTGCACCTTACCGGCCGAAAGCATCGCGGTACATTCTGCCGCTCGGCGGCAAGTATGCTCTCCTTGAGGGAAAACATGTTGTTTTCGCTGGCGTCACGATATGGTTTTTAAAGTATTTTATTCTTTTCCGATATCTTGTTTCAATTACATCGTTGCGAAAGGCATTCGGGCGCACGGCTCGCCAATTTATGATCTATATCCAAAATGATTGACAACGCGCCGTCTTTTTACGTATAGTGGGAACATGGTCAAAGTAAGCGAAACGGCTCCTGATTTTAAACTCGAAGGGTACTTGCACGGCAAATTCAAGGAGTACGGTTTAAAACAATACAAAAATAAATGGCTCGTGCTGTTTTTCTATCCGCTTGATTTTACGTTTATCTGTCCGACGGAGATCAAACAGTTTTCAAAGAAATATGACGAATTCAAAAAACTCCGTGCAGATGTTCTTGGGGTATCGGTTGATTCTGTTCACTCGCACAAAGCGTGGGTAGAGGGGCCGCTTGGAAAAATTAATTTTCCTTTACTTTCTGATTTCCATAAAAAAATGAGTCGCGACTATGAAGTGCTCGACGAAGAAGCGGGCACGGCGCAACGTGGCACGTTTATTGTTGATCCTGTTGGGAAAGTACGTTATATCGTGATTTCGGATGATGATGTTGGGCGTTCGGTGGATGAGACGTTGCGTGTTGTGCAGGCGCTGCAAACTGGAAAACTTTGCCCGGTTGAGTGGACGCCGGGGAAAAAGACATTGAATTAAACGAAACGCTTGTAAAAAACTGAACATAGTGTTCTAATACGCATGAAGCCGCATGGGGCGGTTTTTTGTTCTTCGAGAAGGGAGAAAGACAGTGAAGAGAATTGCGATAGCGGTTGTGTTGCTTGCCGCGATTTTCGTGGCGAGCACGGCGAAGGCGCAGGTCGTGGATGGACCGCTCGATCACTTTGCCTGCTATACGGTGCGTCCCCTCAAGGGTACGCCCCGGTTCGAGCCGATCCCGGGGGTCACGCTTCGCGACCAGTTCGAGCGTGTGACTTTCGAGGTTAGGAGGCCGCTCGACATCTGCAATCCGGCACGCAAGAATGACGAGCCGGTGAGCGACGCCGAGACGCATCTGAAGGCCTATCAGGTCAAGCCGGTGCGCAACAGCGAGAAGCCGATCGAGCGCGAGTCGCTCGTCAAGGATCAGTTCCATCGAAGCGGCCTACGGGTGATCACGAAGCGCGCACAGATTCTGCTCGTTCCCACGAGCAAGAATCTTGGCGACGTTGTGCCGCCACCGCTCGATCCCGCGACGCATGCGGTGGACCACTTCGCCTGCTACAGGGCGAAGCCGCCAAAGGGCGAGAAGTTCGAAAAGATCACAGGCGTGAAGGTGGAGGACCAGTTTCTCCAGTCGAAGCGCTACGATCTTTTGCCTCGTTGGCTCTGCAACCCCGCCGACAAGCTCTGGCTGGGCAAGGTTGAGCTGAAGAAGATGCCGCAAAAGCATCTTCTCTGCTACGTGGCGCGCCGCGTGAAGGGCGAGCCAAAGCACATCTCGCGCCGCGTGGCCGTCAACAACCAGTTCGGTCCGGAACTGCTCAACACGATCAGGGAGGACATGCTCTGTATTCCAGCGACTAAGGAGCTCATCGACCCGACGCCGTACTGCGGTGACGGCGCGGTCAACCAGCTGTGGGAGCAGTGCGATCCGCCAGACGATGCGTGGTGTCCTGGCCTGTGTTTACTAGACTGA
>Ga0156262_149_pt1 | contig 8571 bp, 10 predicted proteins | sample RifCSPlowO2_12_FD_107911 | JGI IMG/M metagenome (GOLD analysis project Ga0156262, IMG submission 107911) | Candidatus Ryanbacteria bacterium RIFCSPLOWO2_12_FULL_47_9c | reverse complement strand
ATGCACGATCTCCCCGATTACACTCTCAACCACCATCGCTTGTTCGCGGATCACCTCCGCGCGTACCTTCTCCGCCGAGAGTGGATGGTACTACATGATGGAATCCGGCTTGACGGCGTGGCGCGTGCGAGCCAGGGACGGTGGTTCTGCACAAGCGACACCTTCATCCCATCCAACTCGTGGGAGGTATCAACAATATACGGGGAGACATACGGGGAAGAGTTCCGGACCCTCGATGCAGCACTCGAGTTCACTCGCAAGCAACACACCCACTGGATCATCTTCGACGACAACGGACAGTTCGTCACCAGCAATGCGGACTGACTCCCTGCGGCGGGACCACAACGGTTCCGCCCGTTTTTTATTAAGGCAAATAAAAAATTGTCAAAAGCATATTTTTTGATATACTAAAAAAGTTCATGAAAATCTCCATCGTTATACCTGCATATAATGAGAAAAAGACCATCCGCGAAGTAGTAGAGCGCACCCAAAAGGCTGACACGCTCGGACTCGAAAAGGAAATTATTTTAGTAGATGATTTTTCCAAGGACGGCACGCGAGAAATCATCAAAGAGCTCGGCGCAACTCCCGGAAAAAAAATTGTGCTCCATGAAAAAAACCAGGGCGTTGGCGCCGCATGGCGCGACGGGATAGCCGCATCAAACGGCGACATCATTATTCGCCAAGATGCAGATACCGAATATCAACCGGAAGATTTTCCGCTTTTGTTAAAACCGATTTTGGATGGCAGAGCAGACATAGTATACGGTTCGCGCATTTTGGGATTCAAAAAAAGCAAATATCGTTACCAAACGTATCTCTGGGGCGGGCTCATGGTCAACTGGCTTATTAACCGCATAGTCGGGACGCGCCTTTCAGATATACTCACCGCATCAAAAACATTCCGCAAAAACATTTTTGACCGCATCTCACTTGAGTCAGTACATTTTGAGATCGAATCCGAGCTTACCGCCAAAGCAAAACGAGCCGGTCTTCGCATTGTCGAAATACCTATCACTTACCGCGCGCGAAGCTTTGAAGAAGGAAAAAAAATACGCTGGCACCACGCATTTCGTCTTTTGAAAGCGGCGGTAAAATATCGTTTTGCTCCCATAAAAAAATAATATGCAATCAGTCATTGTCACAGGAGGAACTGGAGGTATTGGCTCATCAATTGTGCAAGAGTTGTGCGCGAAGGGATTTCTCGTATATGTAATCGGGCACTCCCATGAACCAAAAGAAATGCATAACATGGTCCGTTTCCACCGGTGCGATGTGGGTAAGTTAAAAGACGTAGAGCAATTTTTTAAGAACATCGGGCACGAAGCCGCCGAAGAAATTATTGCGCTCGTCAACAACGCCGGCATATATGGAGATGACCGCGGAGAAGAATTGCTTCGTACCAACATCCTCGGCCCCTATTACATGACAAATTCATTTGCCGCTTATCGCCGGGCGCATTCATTTTCTGGAAGAGGCGCGGTGATCAATATGGGAAGCGCCGCAGCACTTCATGGAGTTACCAGATCACCGCTTTATGCCGCGTCAAAATCGGCACTCCATCGGCTTGGAACGGCGCAAGCGCTCGTTTACGCTCAAGAAGGGCTTCTTTCTATCAATACGCTCGTCCCCGGCCCCGTGGCAACCAACATGCTTTTAGAACGAAAAGATTCTCTCGAAGCGGCAATCCAACACACCCCCTCTCATACGCTTACGACCCCCCGGGAGATCGCAGAAATGATTTCGGTGCTCATTGAGAAACGAAATCACAATATCGTTGGCTCAATAATAACGATTGACGGCGGGCGCTCAATCAGTTGAAAAAAAATAATTTTCCAGTAAAATCTGCGTATGAAGCGTATTGCATATGCGGCTACGATATACGGAACACCGGAGATACGCGCCGTCAATCGCGTCCTTGCCGATCCAATGAAACTTGTCGCTGGCCCTTTGGTCCAGCGATTTGAAAAGAATATCGCGCGCCTTTTTGGGAAAAAATACGGAGTTATGACAAATTCTGGTTCTTCGGCAAACCTTATTGCAATCGATGTGCTCGATTTGCCAAAAGGATCCGAAGTCATTACACCCGCCCTTACCTTTTCAACTACCCTTGCCCCCATAATCCAAAAGAACCTTATGCCGGTATTCGCTGATTCAGAGAATGGCACCTACACTATAAATATTGACCATGTCGAGAAACTTCTTTCGCCTCGAACCAAAGCTCTCTTTATCCCTTCGCTCATGGGAGGTATCCCCGATCTTGAGCGTCTGCGCGACATTGCTCATAAACACAAACTTCGCTTTATTGAAGACTCTTGTGACACGCTGGGCGCGCGCTTTGCCGGTAAACCGACTGGCGCATATTCTGACATTTCAACAACGAGTTTCTACGCGTCACACATCATTACCGCCGCTGCTGGCGGCGGCATGGCTTGTTTCCACGACAATGATCTTTCGCGCCGCGCATTGTTAAAGAGCAACTGGGGAAGAGAGTCTACCCTTTTTGGTCCACACGAGAAATCGGAAAACCTGCGAAAGCGATGGGCGGGCAAAATTGAGAGGAATCACTACGACGCAAAATTTATTTTCAGTGAAATAGGTTATAACTTCCAGCCCTCGGAAATACACGCGGCATTCGGTCTTGAGCAACTTAAGCGTTTTACTGACTTTTTCAAAAAACGCCAGAAAAATTTTTCATCTCTCCTAAACTTTTTCCAAAAATACGAAGACCTTTTTATCCTTCCCAAGCAGCACCCCCGAGCGGAAGCTGCATGGCTTGCTTTTCCCCTCACTATCCGCACCACGGCTGGTTTCTCACGCAAAGAACTTACGTATTATCTCGAGCGGCATAATATTCAAACGCGCCCAATATTTACCGGCAACGCCCTGCGGCAGCCAGCATTTCATGACATTCGCGCGCGTCGCATGCGTAAAGGATATCCTGTTGCTGATTCAATCATGCGAAATGGTTTTCTTATTGGCTGTCACCACGGACTTACAGAAAAAGATGTTGATTATATCAAGGAAATTTTCGAAAATTATCTGAAAACACATGATTACAAAAAACCGTCCTTATAATATTCTCGTTACCGGCGGGAGCGGGTTCATTGGTTCAAACTTTGTCCGGCATGTTATTCAAACGCAACCACAGTATCAAGTGGTAAACTTGGATCTCCTTACCTACGCTGGAAACCCACAAAACCTTCGTGATATTGAACGGTCACCACGGTATAAATTTGTCCATGGTGATATTTGCAACCGCCCCGCCCTTGACCGACTGTTTAAAAACAACGGCTTTTCAACTGTTGTTCACTTCGCCGCAGAAACCCACGTTGACCGGTCTATCATTAACGTCAGCGACTTCATACGCACAAATGTTGAAGGAACGCGAACCATCATTGAAGCAGTTCGTGATTTTCGTACTCCGCGCTTTATACACATCTCGACCGATGAGATCTATGGCGATGTAGCGCGCGGGCGCTCGACGGAACGCTCACCTATCCGGCCCTCCAATCCCTATTCGGCCTCGAAAGCCGCCGCGGATGTGCTTGTACAATCTTTTATCCGTACACATAAGATACCGGCAATTATTGTGCGCGGCTCAAACAATTACGGTCCGTTTCAATACCCAGAAAAATTAATACCGCTTGCGATCACGAACCTTCTCGCGAGCCGAAAAATTCCCGTACACGGAGCGGGCACGCACGTGCGAAGTTGGCTGCACGTTCAAGACTTCTGCAATGCCATTGAACTTATCATGCAACGCGCCCCCCTGTTTGCCACATACAATGTTTCTGGAGAAGAGAAAACAAATCTCCAGATCCTCACCATGATTGCAGAACATCTTGGTAAAAACATCAACGAATACAAACAGCACATCAACGACCGCCCGGGAGCGGACATACGATACGCGATCGCCTCTCAAAAACTTAAAAAAGAGCTCAACTGGCGCCCCCGCTACACGCTCAAATCAAGTATGAGAAACGTCATCAACTGGTACCAAACAAACAAAGAGTGGTGGCAAGCAATCAAACGCCAAAAAGAGTTTTTGGGCCATTACCAAAAACAGTCGCGTGGCCAGTGGTTTTAGAAATTCAATATTTTTAAGAACCGCAAAAACGGACTTTTGTAAGTATAGGTATACTCACTTATCATGCGCCCGCCAAAACCAAGCTTGAAGGCGGTAATGCCGGCTTTTTCTTCGTCCGATAGGTTGACACCGCCCAAATCAAACCAAAGATAATCCCTTTCTTTACCATAATTGCATATTTCAAAAACAAGGCGCCGCAAGACAAAACTTTTCCACTTCCGGTGTAGAGGGTTCTCCGACAAAGATGATACGATAGCGTGCGCCCGCATATAAGGATACGCGTCGTAACAAAGAATTGCCGCCATGAGCTCGCTGCCCAAGTAAGCCCCGAAAAAAACACTCTGGTAAAAATATTCCGCAGGTCGGACAATACGATTTCCCTCCGACTCAAAAGCGCGATAGAGTCGGTAAACAGCATCGCGGTTTGCATCAGGAATTTGAAACGAAAGGTCAGAAACTTTTTCTGTCCTCCGAATCTCATTGCGCGTTGTATCGTTAAACCTCTTAAAATAATCGTCACCGAGTTTGATCACCGTTGTCTTCTTTGATTTTATGCGCACTTCGGAACCTGCCGGAAAATTGTTATAGGACAGGCCAGTTATATACGAATGGCCCCTTGCTTGAAGTGCGCGTTTCAAGGCCTCGTTATCAAGAATGATACGGATTGTTTTGAAGAAAAATTTTTTTTGCTCAAAAATCATGGCAGAATAATTTTCCACAAAAAAATGCTCATCGTATCGTCCGGATCTGGCCGGACTTTATGGAACCGCGGGTGCGCCGTAGTTATTTGGTACCCCGCGCGCGCGGCTGCCCGCTCAAGTTCGGGCGAACTTCTCCCTTTTGGATACGAGAACGACTGGACGGGTGCGCCCATGTGCGACTCGATTTCTTCGCGGGAGCGTTTCATATCGGCCTCCGCTTCCCCGACATCAATCTTGTTTAATTTGACATGGCGCGCGCCATGCGAGCCGATTTCAAAAACATCAATCATCCCGCGTACTTCATCCCACGTGAGATAGACTTCTTGCGCTTTTTTCTGGTTGATAAAATCGGTTGTAATAAAAAGCGTCGCCGGGATACGCTCATTTTTAAAATACGGGTACACAACCTCGCGGACCGACCGAAAACCGTCATCAAAATAAATATACGCATTTTTTCCGCCCGAAACGGGCGCATCACGAAATTGACGAAAAACATATCCGCGATTTCTAAGATATGAAATATGCTCTTTCAGCGCCTCAAACGATATAGTGACGTGAGCGAAACTCCCCTCCACTTTTCCAATAGCGTGATATGCAAGAGCAAGCTCCCGCGGCTCTCGAAGCGCGCGCGCGAGCGGTCCCATACCTATATTCCATAAAAGCGACGCGCCAATGTCTCGGATTTTTCTCATCACTCCGATCTTAACGAAATAGCGGACGCGCAACAATATATCCCACAAGGCCAAGTTTTCGAAGGAGCGGAAACTTATAAAACCGCGCATTGACCGCATCGGCAAATGGAATCTTGTCGGTCGGCACCAACAACCTCGTGCCCGATTCCTCCACCAAAAACCCCGCCAGTTCCAGTTTTCTTCGAAGCGTACGAAACGAGATGCGGTTATGCGGACCTTCCGGCATCTTCATACGTAACTTTTCGAGAACCATCAGAATTGGCTCCCAAAGTGCGGTCGCCATAGAAATAATCACGCGCGTGTTGCGGCCGGATACCCGCCGAAGAAATTGCAAAGCGCTGTCAATGTCTTCCAAGTGCTCGATCACATCGGCACAAATAATATATTCAAAAGAAGTGCTTGAAATGCGCGGGTCTTCCTGCGAGTCAGTAAAATATAGGTTCTTTTGAGAACTAAATTTTACGCGCGCAATCTTAACCATTTCAGGGCTGATATCCATTCCAATCCCCTCGTGCGGCTCGAGTGAAGCAAGAATTTCCCCCGTCCCGCAACCAAAATCAAAAACAAGCCCGCCGCGCGGGACAAACCCCTGAAAAAAAACTTTGAGATTCTCGTAATAATAATGATTTCGCTTCTTCCATGTATCATAGGTTGGCGCAACCGCATCGAAGTGTTTGGCAACTTCGCTCATGAGATCAAATAAACTTGATCTTCCGCATTGCAAAAAATGTCATCTTGAGCAGAAGCCGGCCGTGGCGCCAGCGCTGAATTTGTGTCGAACCGTACGTGCGCGCTTGATAGCGAATGGGAATCTCCACAATTTTCAGATTGAGTTTGGCGGCGCCAAAAAGCAAATCAAAGTCACCAAACGGATCGAAATCGCCGAAATATTTTCTGCCATCAGCAATTTTTTCATAATCTAATTTAAAGAGCACCTTGGTGCCGCAGAGCGTATCTTTGAGCCGCTGGCCCAAAAGCCAGCTGAACATAATACTGAAAAATTTATTACCCAAGATATTGAGAAATCGCATCGATTCATCTTCAAGCTGATACACAAGCCGCGAGCCGTTGATAAACTCCCCTCGCCCCGACGCAATGGCACGATAATACTTTGGTAAATCTTCCGGCTGCATTGTTAGATCAGCGTCGAGGATCATGAGGACGTCTCCTTTTGCTTCGCGAAATCCCTGCCTCACGCAACTTCCCTTGGTCCCGTTAGGTCCGTGTTCAAAGTACCGGATATTCTTTTTTCCCGCATACTCTTCTGCAACGCGCTTGATTTCCTCAAATGTCCCGTCATGCGACCCACTCTCAACAAAAATGATTTCCGTATACGTACCAAACTGGGGAGTACGCTCGACTGCGTTTTTGATGTTTCCTTTTTCATTTCGGCAAGGAATAACAATGGACACTGAATATTCCCGTTTGCCTTCGGGGCGCGGGCGCGCAACCACATATTGGATAACACCGAGACGCGAAATCAGAGGAAGATTCGCTACAAACGTATTGAGAAATGCGGAGAGAAACGGAATCCACACAGGAAAAATCATTTTGTTGCCAGACTTGATAACTTCAAAACCAGCAAGTGTGAGCATGTTTTCGATATCTTTCGGACTCATCCAGTTTTGAAGCGGTTGGCGCGCTTTAAGATGAAAAATTTCGGAAAGACGCAAAATCGGCTCCCAAAAGTAGTTATAGTATGTAATCACAACGCGAGACCGCGGATGGGTTACGGCGCTCAATCCCGCAAAGACGCGTTCAATATCGTCAGCAAAACCAATGAGATCGGAAAGCACCACATAATCAAAACGCTCGCCGAGCGCAAGATTTTCGGCATCTCCAGCGCGCCACTCAAGATGGGGATATTTTTTTCCAGCAACACCAATCATCGCGGGGCTGATATCAATGCCGAGCCCGCGGGAAGGCTTGAGATGCGCAAGCAAATCTCCCGTTCCCGATCCAATTTCCAACACGCTGCCCTTTTCAGGAATAATGAACCGCAAAAGCCGCTCAAGCGTTCGGTGATAATACCAGTTGCGCGCTTTCCAGTGGTCGCGTGTCTCTGCGTGCCTATTAAAATATTTTATAAGTTCATCCTGTTTCATAAAATCAGTTGGATATTTTTTTAATAATATTGGTCGTTGAAATCGTCTTGCGCGTTCGGGGAAATTTTACATCAAGAGTGGTCGTCGCAAGTTTTGCGCCAATGCTTCTAGCAAGTTTTCTTTTTTCCTCAAGCGCCTTGTCATCCGCAGGAATGACATAATAATGCGGCCGAACAATGGAAAGAATTTTTCCGTGGTCAATACGGCCCACAAGCGGCTCATCAAGTACCACCACATAGTCAACACTTTCAAGCTCTGCTATAAGATCGGCGCGATGCTGCTCGGGAAAGAGCGGCCGCCCTGCTCCTTTGAGGCGCCGAAGAGTCTTGTCGGAGCCAACGCCGACAAAGAGCACATCGCCAAATGATTTGCAAAGCCGCAAACCGTATACGTGGCCGACGTGAAAGATATCAAAACAGCCGGTTTTGAAAACAACTTTTTTTCCTGCGCGGCGAAGGCGCTCTGCGATACGTCTGGCCTCTGCATAAGAGACAATCTTGGATTTAGACTTATGATGTTTGCGCATGCGCTTCATACCAATCTATAGTTTTTTTAAGACCTTCGTCGAAATCAGTTGATGCGCGAAAGCCGAATTCTTGCTCGGCTCTTGAAACATCAAGCATACGCCGCGGCTGACCATCGGGGCGCGACGGGTCCCAGCGAATCTCGCCAGAAAAACCCACAAGCCCGCAAATCTTTTCAGTTAAGTCTTTGATGGAAATTTCCATGCCTGACCCCAAATTTACCGGCTCGGGCTTATTATAACGCTCCGTAGCAAACACAATACCACGGGCCGCGTCTTCCACATAGAGAAATTCGCGCGTCGGCTTACCGGTACCCCATGCCTCGACAAACGTATCGCCGCGCTTTTTGGCCTCAACTGCCTTGCGAATGAGTGCAGGAATTACGTGTGATGATTCAAGATCAAAATTATCGCGCGGACCGTAGAGATTCACCTGCATGAGATTGATTGCATTAAAACC
>Ga0156262_127_pt1 | contig 8950 bp, 8 predicted proteins | sample RifCSPlowO2_12_FD_107911 | JGI IMG/M metagenome (GOLD analysis project Ga0156262, IMG submission 107911) | Candidatus Ryanbacteria bacterium RIFCSPLOWO2_12_FULL_47_9c | reverse complement strand
CGCTTGCGTGAGGATTTGAACGCGTTGGATCCCACCAAGATCCGACGTGAATATAGGTGTAACCCTTGGCAAGCAAAAACTTGAGCGCGGCATTGTTATAAATAAGATCTCGGTAATTATACGACTCTTTTGTAATAAGCCCGTCTGATGTCAAATTCTCGACATAGTCCATATTGAGCATGCTCGGAAGAGAAAAAGTTGTATTGGGATAATTACTGCGACTCTTGGAAACTACAAAAAAACCGCGATCGCGAAGCGCATTGAGAAAAGGAGTATTGTCGTATTTATATACTTCACGGAGCGACCAACTGCTTGCATACCCGTCAAGCATAATATAGTAGATGTCGGGACCGCCGCCGTTGCCTACTACTTTTATGTTATCCGAACTTCCGTATCGAGAAGAAAAATATGCGCTTTTTATTTTAAACACGGTGATTTGTAAAACAGAAAAAAGAATCAAAAAAACAGCGAAGACCGTGGCGCTTCGCGCCAGCACTCGCAAGTCACGACGCGTTGTAGCAATAAAAAAGAGACCAAGTGAAAACAACAAGACCGCGCCACCAATCAAGTACCTAAGGCGAATGCTATAGAGCTCTTTGAGCGCAAATAAGTGTCCGTACGAAAAGAAAAGAATGAGAAAAAACGAAGCCGCAAGCGCTCCCTTGCGCAAGTCACGAAAAATAGCAGAGAATAATCCAAGCACTATAATCGCAAGCACCAGTACGATCAAAGCGGAGATTAGTGTATCGCCCACGAGCACCTGTTCTACATTATATGCATAGAGAAAAAGCACCGGAGATAGTGCAATAAAAAAAGGGTGCAAGACGTCCAATAAGCGTTTCATTGCTTATCTTTTCTCCATATAGTATAAAACGCGCTCCGACCCCGAAATGGGCACAGATTCCTTTATAACAAAGAGCATGGAAAACGCTTCTTCAAAATGTCTTTTTGTATATTCCGGAAATATATCTTTCCTGCTTTTGAGAAGGCGCCGCGTGTTAGAGTCACTTTTCGGCACAAACTCGATCACGAGCGTTTTGCATATATCGGCAAGAAATCGGGCAACCGCAGAAAAAGGGAGGTTGTTCGAAATAACGAGGTGATGAATAAGCGCAAGCGCAAGAACCATGTCCGCGGGTCCCCGATCCTTCAATGAAAGACGCTCTCGGTGATCCCACCCCAATGCGGGCGACGGATTCGTAAGATCCATTACAAGCGGCAAGGTATTGTTATCGCGCGTCTGATAATTTTTCTCGACAGCCGCCGGATCACTGTCGATTGATATGGTGTAGACGCCTCTTTTGCTCGCAATCCTACTAAACACGCCCGTATTGGCACCAATATCCCAAAGTGTTTTAGGATCTGCTCGTTCGGTCATTTTTTCCACGAGCTCCGCTTTCTCTGAGAAAGATCCAGACGAGTAATTCGTTTCGCGATAATACTCTCCCCACTCGGTCCGAGAAAATTTCCATTGAAGCGCGGCGACCGAAGAACGCAAATTATCCGCAAGTTCAAGCATTGTTTTTCTGTTCATAAATCGAGAAGAATGATCCTTCGTCTCCCTTCCAGCGAAGCGCGCTTGAGTCTTTGCATGAAAAATAATATGAATTAAAAGCGACGGACGGAAAATACTTGAAAACGGCAAAAGCGCGCGCGCGAGATCAAGAGGTATTCCGTCAATATAAATCCGTAGGAACTCCCGAAGCCGGACGTCCGTATAAACCATGAGTGCAAGAGGCGCCAAAAAATGCTGGCAAAATTGGCGATACCCCTCCCACGGTTTTCCCTCTTTATAAAAATCAAAGGAAAGCGTATCAATGAAAATCGGTTTTCCGTGCCTAAACTGAATATTGTATGCGCTGGCGTCTTTCAGAACCATCCCATGTTCGAGAGCGCGCTTCTGAACATCCAGCGTCAAGAGTGCGGCGTCTTTTAACTCACCAAAACACCACTCATACGGATACGAGACAAACGGGATGCGCTCCGGATGGATAACGATATGCGCGCTGTCCTCACGCGCGGGCGGTTCACTCACTTCTTCATGCGGGATGAGAAACCCGTCGCGCGTGAGAGATTCATACAACCCGGACCGCATAAGGTGGCCGTACTCCTTTTCATAAAGCTTGTTGATCTGGCGATAAAGCGTTCCTGAACGAGTGAACAAAAAACCGCTCGGATCGCGAAACGAGCTCGGCGCAATTTCAGTTATCTTCATGCGGTTTCTCCTCGCCGTCTTTTTTCTTTCCATCTTTTTTCCGGATCTTCCGAAAAAGAGAGACAATCTTATACCAAAACGCGCGAATACTTACGAGCACAGTAAATAAAAGCGCAAGAAACATTTGTAAGAAATAACTTCCCGATCCGAGATCCAAATATGCATTCGCATAGATCGGCACTAAAAGAAAAAAAAGGAAAAACATAGGCGTATTCTATCCTAAAGAAGTTTTACAATCTAGTCTTTTGATAGATATTGACAATACTATATTAATATGGCCGCGCCGTCTACCGCGTATGTAACGAGCGTATCCACAAAGAAACTTGGGAGACGATCGAACGCATACGCGAGATGGCGTGACTCGATTCCTGGTACTTTTTCTATCACTTTGGCTACCCGCAATATAATGCCATGGCATTATATTGCGGATTTTTTTCTTATCAGATATATTTAATACATGACAAAGTACAAATACTATTTCAAAAAACCAAAGGGTGAGATAACAAAAGATGTTCTTCTGTGGCTTGCGATAAGCGGAGCTATTATTGCCGCTGTTGCAGCGCCCAAAGCGGTAAGTATACTCCTCAGAGAGTTTTCAAAAAAATATCCGCATAAGAAAAAGAGCTCGGACTCTGCGTTTCGCCGTCTTTTGAAAGATGGCTCAATTAACATTGAACAACGCGGCCCACAAATTTACATTTCACTTACTGAACAGGGCAGAAGAAGAGCCGGCTGGCTCCAAATCAATAACCTCAAAATCAAAAAACAGAAGAAATGGGATCGTAACTGGCGTATTGTAATGTTTGATATCCCTCACTCTCATCGAATTGTCCGCGAGGCATTGCGAGGATTTTTGAAAAACTTTGGATTCCTCCCTTTTCAAAAAAGCGTGTGGATTCACCCCTTTGACTGCAAAGACGAGGTCGAACTCTTGAAAGATTTTTTTAAGCTTTCTGCTTCAGAAATCTCTTTAGTTGTTGCGCGTGATATTGGCGATGATCGCACATTGAGAAAGCACTTCAGACTATAACTATTTCGATAAAAATACCTGCGTTAAACTGCCATGGCTTTTTAACGCGGGTAATATAATTTCAAAATCGTGTATCTTTTCCTTTCAGTCCATCGTTGAAATAAAGATAGAAATCATATACTCTATCCCAATTAGGCCAATATGTGCGGGATTACGGGAAGTATCAACTTCAAGGGGCTGCCAGCCGACGACACGCTTTTAAAAAAAATGGCGGCCACAATGGCACACCGCGGTCCTGACGATTCCGGTTTCTTTCGCGACGGCGCTGTTGCTTTCGGCTTTAACCGTCTCTCGATCATTGATCTTACGGGCGGGCGCCAGCCGATGAGCAATGAAAACCGGACAATACATATCATCTTTAATGGAGAAATCTATAATTTCCGGGAACTTCGCAAGAAGTTGGAACAACGGCACACCTTTGCCACTAACTCCGACACGGAAATTATCATCCACGGCTATGAAGAATGGGGCGAGCGATGCGTGGAACATTTTATCGGAATGTTCGCGTTCGCGCTTTATGATGAAAAAAACAAGAAAGTTATCCTCGCGCGCGACCGACTCGGCATAAAACCACTCTACTACTCAACCATAGGCGACGAACTCGTCTTCGCGTCCGAGATGAAAGCAATATTGGCGCATCCAAAATTTGACCGGACGCCTTCACTCTCCGCAATTTCGTCATACCTTACTTTTCGTTATCCCCAGTGGGATCAACCGGTTTTTGCGAATATAAAACGCCTCCCCCCGGGGCATCTTTTGACTGCAACACCAAAAGGCATGGTCCTCAAAAAGTATTGGGAGATCCCCTTTCATGCCAAAAAAGAAGACCGCGGGGAAACTTTTTATCTCAAACGGATCGGCGAGCTTCTCTCAAAAGCGGTTGAGCGACGCATGCAGAGCGACGTGCCGGTCGGCGCATATCTTTCGGGAGGGCTTGACTCCTCCATCGTAGTCGCTTTGATGGCAAAACTCTCGGCGCATCCGCCACGCACGTTCTCGATTGGCTTTCCGGAAGATGGATATAGCGAAAACCATTTCGCGGAACTTGTTGCGCAGCACACGGGAGCTCATCACACTTCGATTACGCTTGCCCCGCAAAATTATATCGATCTGCTCCCCGAAATGATCCGCATCAAGGATGCCCCACTCTCGATCCCACACGAAACCGCACTCCTTGAGATGTCACGCGAACTCAAGAAACATGTTACCGTAGTTCTTTCTGGAGAGGGAGCCGATGAGCTTTTCGGCGGCTACGGCCGGGTACAGCGCTCACCGATGGACTTCAAAAAAATCATGTTCGCGAAAAAATTCCTACCCCCGAGCATGCGGAGAATTTTCCTTACGTTGGGTGGGGCGGGTAAAAATATAGACGAGTGGTTGCAGACAACAAATCTTATGGAACATTTCTTTTCTGTTTACCACTGGATCCCTTTTGAAGAAAAATGGTCGCTCTTTACAAGCGACGTAAATCAAGAACTTCGCAACGATGCCGAGAGCATTCACAAGTGGGAATCCCTTTTTGAGAGCATCAAAGACGGCGACCCATACGATCAGCTACTCTATGTCTTTGAAAAAAATCATCTCGCCTGCCTTCTGGACCGTCTTGATATAATGAGTATGGCAGCAAGCGTCGAGGCGCGTGTCCCATTCGTGGACCACGAACTCGTCGAATTTGTTTCAGAAATTCCTCATTATTACAAACTAAAGTGGCGTTCGCCATTTCATCAGATTTACGCCTTTTTCAAAGACAGTTTTCAAGCAAGCGAGCGCCTCGACACATCGAAAGATATTCTCCGCCGGTACGCACAAAAACTCCTTCCCCCCGAAATTGTAAACCGCAAGAAACTTGGTTTTCCAGTCCCCCTTGATCGATGGTTTAAGGGACGGACAGGCATGCACGCGCATGCGCGTGATATCCTGCTTGATGAACGCACACAAAAGCGCGGGCTCTTCAAAAAAGAGCGTCTTGAAAAACTTCTCTTAAACCCGCAAAACCTTGACTATGATTTTTGGGGCAAAAAAGTCTGGATGTTAATGAACGTCGAGTTGTGGTATAGAGAGTTCATAGATAAAAAACAATGATAGAGGTACAAAATCCCTATACTAAAAAGATTGTTGGCGCAGCTGAAGAAACAAACCTAAACGAAATCGAGCAAATTCTTACTGCCGCGCACAACACAAAATACACACTTTCTGTAAAAGAGCGTGCTGGCATTCTCGCGCGCGCGGCGGATTTGCTACAAACCAACAAGAAAAAATATGCGCACACAATAACTGACGAATCGGGGCTTTGCCTAAAAGACACTTTGTATGAAATTGACCGCGTAACTTCTGCAGCGCGCTACGCCGCGATAGCAGCCGAGCGAATCGAGCGCGACACGACACCCGAATATATTCTCGACGACAAACAGGGGCCAAAACTTACGGTCATCACCGAACCGCTTGATCTTGCCGTGGGCATCACGCCGTTTAATCACCCGATGAATCAGGTGGCACACAAGGTTTTCCCGGCAGTGGCGGCAGGTACGCCAATCATAATAAAGCCCTCGGAGAAAACGCCGCTTTCGGCGATTCTGCTCAAAAATATTTTAGAAGAAGCCGGCTTGCCAAAAAATCTTTTTATAATCGTGATCAATAAAGAAATAGAAAAACTCGTCGGCATGCTCGTAACTTCCACACTCGTTGATGTCGTTTCTTTCACCGGAAGCTACGACGTGGGCAATAAAATCGCCGCGATGACAGGCCTTAAAAAATTTATACCGGAGCTCGGCGGCTCGTCGGCATTTATAGTAAACGATGATGCAGATTGGAGCTTGCGGCCAAACTTGCCGTTAAAGGATGTTTTGGCAACTCCGGCCAGCGCTGTACGGCGATTCGGCGCATTATCGTGCTCAAAAACATCGCCGATGAATTTATTAAAAAATTTGTAGCAAATACAGAAAAAATAAAATACGGCGACCCATATGACCTGGGGACAGATATGGGCACGGTTATAAACGAAGAAGCCGCCACGCGCATTCAAGATCGTGTAAAAAAAGCTATTCAAGATGGCGCGAAACTTCTTTACGGAAACAAGCGCGAGGGAGCTCTTTACTCACCAACAATACTAGATAACGTATCAGTCTCATCGGAGCTAGTAGATTGCGAGACGTTCGGGCCAGTCGCCCCGATAATCCGCGCGCGAGACCTTGACGAAGCCCTACAAATAGCCAAGAATACCAAGTACGCGCTCGCAGGAGCAATCGCCACAAAAAGCCGTGATACAGCAAAGCGCGTTGCAGATGCGCTCATTGTAGGCCAATTTAGTTGGAACGGCATTCCTGGATATCGCACGGAAGCCGCTCCATTTGGTGGCTTCAAACACTCTGGAAACGGAGAAAAAGAAGGAATCGTACTTGCAACCCGCGCCATGCGTAAAATCCGAACATTTTATGAACACTAAAGCCATCATACTTGCGGCAGGCACCGGCTCGCGACTTGGATCACTTACCAAAGACACACCCAAAGGCCTGCTCGACATAGAAGGCACGCGTCCGCTCGTGCGGCTAGTTGATATGCTTGAGACACACGGCGTAAATGACATTGTAATTGCGGTTGGTCACCAAAAAGAAAAAATAAAAGAAGCGCTCGGCTCGCGAGTACGCTATCACGAATTTTCCGATTTTAATACGAAAAATAATCTTCACACGCTCTGGAGCATGCGCGATGAACTTTCCGGCAACACGCTGGTGCTCTACGCTGACATGATTTTTGAAAGCGATGTTTTGAAGCGCGCGCTAAATCATACTGGCGACATTTGTCTTACTGTTGACACTGGCGAATTACGATCCGGCTCGCCACAGGTAAAAATGGAAAACGGCAAAGTCACAAAAATTGATAAGAGCGACTCGACATGCAATTTTCTTGGCATTACAAAACTTTCTCGAGCCGGCACACAAAAACTCGTAGCCGAAATGGCACTGATGCAAGAACACGAGCCAAATGCATATTATTCGGACGCAATAAACTCGCTCATACAAAAAGGCCACACCGTCTCTCACGTCGACGTTGCCGGCACAAAATGGGTTGAGATAGATGACCCGGAAGACATTGAGCCTGCGCGCGCGCTTACGAGAGAAATTTCCTGAACTCTACTTTCATTTTTTGCGGTGAGATTGTCGGACGGCCGAGGTCGGCGCGTGAGCCAACGCATATTTTTACTTCGAGAAAAATCGGGCCGTGTTTTCGCAAAAGATTTGAAAGTATTTTTTTGAGAGCCAGCGCGGTTTGTACCGAAGCCACATTTGCGTATCCGCATGCGCGAGCGATAGCTGGCATGTTTATTTCAAGCCCCACTGTCGCCTGCCCGCCTACGGATTCGTGCGCACCGTTGTTGAGCACAATATGTAAAAAGTTGCGTGCGCCAGATACCCCAATAGTGGCCAGCGCCCCCATATGCATGAGGAGTGCGCCATCGCCGTCAAGGCAGACTACTCGTCTGCCCTTTTTCGCGCGCGCGATGCCCAGCGCGATTGATGAAGTATGCCCCATAGAACCCACAGTGAGAAAGTCCCGCGCATGACTCTCGCCGCGATATTCGCCGCGATATTTGCGGATTTCGAAAACTTCACGCGAAGTCTTACCGGTTGTAGAAACCACCACATCGCGCTGGCCGAGCACCGAAAGAATCAAGCCCAATGCTTCTTCGCGCAGCATTCCTGTCGCATGGCTTGTGTTTAATTTTTTTGAATAAGCAAAAAAAGAGCCTTTGCGTACCACAAGCGCGTACGGTCGCTCGTTTTTCTTTGCGCCAAGCGCGGCCCAGCGCGCAGCGCTTTTCGCAGCTTTATCGCTTGCCGGAAGAACTTTGTACGGAATCCCAAGCGTTTTTAAAAGTGCCGGTGTAATCACCCCCTGACGCACATGCTGCGGCTCGTCTTTCACTCCCGGCTCCGCGCGCCAGCCAATAAGCAAGAGCATTGGAATTCCATATACCGCGGGATCAGCAAGTGAGACAAGCGGATTTACCGCATTTCCCATACCAGAGTTTTGCATATATACGCATGCGAGTTTTCCCGTTGCGAGGAAGTGCCCGGCTGCAAGCGCCACCGCATTGCCTTCGTTCGCCGCAATAACATGAGAGTTTTTTTCGCGTCGCGCAACGCATGAAACGAAATCTTTCAAAAGCGAATCTGGCACGCCAGTATAGAATGTAACACCATTTCGTTTTAGGGTGCGCACAAATTCCTTTGGCAAAATCATTTTAGAATACTCCGGCTTCTGTAAAATCTTTTATGTCGTCAACATCTAGCCAATGACCATTTACATACACAACCCGTATAGTATTGCCATCGGTGAGCAGTTTTTTAAAAACATCTGCCATGCGCATTTGTGAAAAATCTTTCTCTTTAGCGAGACTGGCGAGAACACTTTTAAGTACGGCAAGACCTTTTGACGAAAATGCGGCAAGCCCAAACCATTCGCCGGTTACAATTTTCTCATCAAGCTGCGGACCGAAATCCTTCATGCGCACCGGCTTATCAAAAAGCCCTTTGCGATACGGCTCGCTTGCGGAAATATATTCCATGTACCGGCCCTTCTGGCTGCTCCTCTCCCAATTTGGGTCAACAGCGACAACAATATCTCCATCGGTCTCCAAAAGCATCGACGGAATAAATTTCTTGTACAAAAGATCGCCGTAAGCCACGAGTGTTTTTGAGTCGTTG
>Ga0156262_103_pt1 | contig 9293 bp, 10 predicted proteins | sample RifCSPlowO2_12_FD_107911 | JGI IMG/M metagenome (GOLD analysis project Ga0156262, IMG submission 107911) | Candidatus Ryanbacteria bacterium RIFCSPLOWO2_12_FULL_47_9c | reverse complement strand
CGTCCTGGGTCGTCGTCGTCGAACCGTCGATGGAGCTCGCATTCATCAGATACAGGCCGTTTAACGCCGCTGCCGGGGACGGCGGCGGCGCCACCAGCGCGATGGCGATGAAGAGTGCGATGGCACTCCCGATCGCCGCGAACAGTCTTCGCATAGTGCTTCCTCCTTCTTCTGGGGTTTTCGAAACCCCGTTCGTGGGGAGCCCAAGGCTCCCCGGGTGCGTTTTATTCACAATATAGACCACACCCCAAAACCCGTCAAGTGCATAAAAATCCGCGTTTGCGGATTTTTTTTTACTTCTTCCCCGCCGCAATCAGTTCAGCAATGTTCTTCGGAACCTCTTCGTATGAAGAAAATTCCATTGTGTATGAGCCGCGGCCTTCGGTACGCGAGCGCAAATTTGTTACGTATCCAAACATTTCTGAAAGCGGAACTTTTGCATCAATCACTTTAAGATTCAAGCGATCTTCCATGCGCTCGATTCTTCCGCGCTTGCTGTTGAGATCGCCCGTCACCTCGCCCATGAAATCTGCGGGCACAATAACTTCCACTTTCATAATCGGCTCAAGAATCACCGGGTCTGCCCTGCGCGCGCATTCCTGAAGTGCGATGGAGCCCGCAATCTTAAACGCGGCCTCACTTGAATCAACCTCATGGTACGAACCGTCATAGATCGCAACGAGCATATCAACGAGCGGAAATCCGGCAACCACTCCCTTGTCCATCGCCTCGCGCACGCCCTTTTGCACAGCTGGAATAAATTCTTGCGGCACGATGCCCCCTTTAATTTCGTTTTCAAATGTAAAGCCCTTGCCACGTTCTTGCGGCTCGACGCGCAATCGCACATGCCCGTACTGCCCGCGGCCTCCCGATTGGCGAATATATTTTCCCTCGGCCTCTGCCTCTTTGCGAATAGTTTCTTTATACGCAACCTGCGGCTTGCCTACATTCGCTTCAACCTTAAACTCGCGCTTCATTCGCTCGACAAGAATTTCCAAATGTAGCTCGCCCATGCCGGAAATAATTGTCTCGGCGGTCTCGGGGTTTGAGCTGATGCGAAATGTAGGGTCTTCTTACGAAAGCCGCTTGAGCGCGATCCCCATGCGTTCCTGGTCGGCTTTTGTTTTTGGCTCAATTTTCAAATCAACCACTGGCTCGGGGAAAACAATCCGTTCGAGAATAATCGGGTGCTCGGGATCGGCAAGCGTGTCTCCCGTGGTCGTGCCCTTGAGCCCCACAATCGCGCCAATCTCGCCCGCATGCATAACTTTTACTTCTTCGCGGTGATTTGCATGCATCCGCAAAATACGGCCCACGCGCTCTTTTTGATCTTTAGTTACATTATATATATAGGAACCCGCCTCAAGCATGCCCGAATAGACACGAAAATACGTAAGCTGACCCACAAACGGATCGGTTTGAAGTTTAAAAGCAAGAGCCGCAAACGGCGCGTCGTCTTTTGCCTCGCGCGTGATTTCGCCGCCGGTTTTTGGATCCATGCCTTTGACCGGCGGCAAATCAAGCGGGCTTGGCAAATAATCAACCACACCATCAAGCACAAGTTGTACGCCTTTATTTTTTAAAGCCGAGCCGCAAAAAACCGGAACAAGCTGGTAACTGATGCATGCTTTGCGAAGCGCGCGCTTTAACTCGTCAAGCGGAATATCCTTTCCCTCAAGATATTTTTCCGTGAGAGCATCATCGGTCTCGGCAATTTTTCCTACAAGGTCGTGGCGCATTGACGCCGCTTTTTCCTTAAGATCGGCCGGCACCTCACTTTCTTCAATATTTTCACCATGCTCGCCGGAAAACCGAAACGCGCGCATAGAGAGGAGGTCGATCACTCCTTCAAAATTACTCTCGAGCCCGATGTTGAGCTGGACTGCAATTGCATTGGGTGTGAGGCGCTCGTGAATTGACGCGTAGCTTCGCTCAAAAGAAGCACCCATGCGATCGAGCTTGTTTATGAAACAAATGCGTGGAACTTTATATTTATCGGCCTGCCGCCAGACCGTTTCCGACTGCGGCTCAACCCCCGCAACACCATCGAACACCACCACGCCGCCATCGAGCACGCGCAGCGAGCGCTCGACTTCAACGGTAAAATCAACGTGTCCGGGAGTATCGATAATATTAAAACGGATTTCGTGGTCCGTGTCTCGCTTCTCTTCCGGAAGATATGTTGGCTTCCAAAAACAAGTTGTCGCAGCGCTCGTAATGGTGATGCCGCGCTCACGCTCTTGCTCCATCCAGTCCATAATGGCTTCCCCCTCATGTACTTCGCCAATTTTATGAGAAACGCCCGTGTAAAAAAGAATCCGCTCGGTGACTGTCGTTTTTCCTGCGTCAATGTGAGCGATAATGCCAATATCACGCGTCCTCTCTAGTGGATATTCACGAGACATATAAAATTACCAAGCAAAATGCGCGAACGCCTTGTTTGCCTCCGCCATCCTATGGGTATCGAGTTTTTTCTTAATCGCCGCGCCTTCGTTTTTCGACGCCAAAATTAATTCCTCGGCAAGTTTTTTCGCCATCGGCTTGCCTTTCTTCGCACGCGAGGCGGTGATAATCCATCTGAACGCAAGCGTGATCCTCCGATCTCCGCGCACTTCTCGCGGTACTTGATAGTTTGCTCCGCCCACGCGGCGAGATTTCACTTCCACCATCGGACCGACGTTGTTGACTGCCGCCGTAAAAAGTGCCACCGGATCAGTATCTTTCTGCGTCTTTTTTATTTCTTCAAGGGCGTCGTACATTACTGCGCGCGCGGTAGATTTTTTGCCGTCGCTCATAAGATGATTGATGCACTTCGCAATAAGAAAATCCCCATACTTGGGGTCCGGTAGCTGTACCCGTTTATTTTTCCTTTTTCTACGCATGACTATCCTTTTGGTTTTTTCGTCCCGTATTTGCTGCGCGCTTGTTTTCTGCCTTCAACTCCCTGCGCATCAAGCACGCCTCTGACAACGTGATAACGTACACCGGGCAAATCCTTGACTCTGCCGCCCCGCACCATCACTACCGAGTGTTCCTGTAAATTGTGGCCGATTCCTGGGATATACGCTGTTACTTCCATGCCGTTGGTAAGGCGCACGCGCGCAACTTTTCGGATTGCCGAGTTTGGCTTTTTGGGAGTTTGCGTGGTGACTTTAATACACACGCCGCGTTTAAAAGGCGACGAGTGCCAAACGCGCCTGTTGTGGATCGTATTAAAACTGAACTGGAGTGCGGGGGCCTTTGATTTTTCCCTTATTCTTTTGCGCGGCCTGCGCACCAATTGCTGTACCGTTGGCATATATTCTCTTTTCTATAACAAATGAAAACAGTATACCCGAGGATACCAGAGTTGTCTGGATGAGTCAACTTTTTTCAGAAGAAAAAGAAAAGCCCCGATCGCGCTGGATCGGGGGCGGGGGGTAAAAAAGAGAAGGCGCGCTCGGAAGAACGCTAGCCCGCGACGCAGTCGCAGGCCACGCCTCCGGCGGGGTCGGTGAACGTCCGGCAGATCTCGCCGGCGCTCGGGCAGTCACCTGAGCACTGGTTGGTGCCGGGCACGAGACCGCATGGCTGTGACGGCGGGAAACAACCACAGATATCGGTCGGCCCAGGTCGGCACTCGTCACCCGAGTTCGGGCACGTGCCGCCACAGATGTGAGGAGCCGTCGGCTCGCACGGCGGTGGCGGGGTGTCGATCTTGTACGCGGGGACGAGCAGGAGGCGCGTCGTCGGCTTGCGGTGGATGTCGGCGATGCCTCTGACGAACTGGTCTTTCACGCCCTGCTGCAAGTCCGGCTCCGAAGGGCACCGGATCTGGTACACCAGGTAGTCGTTCTGCAGCTTCGTGCCCGTCGGGTTCTGGCGCGGCTGCTTGTCGACCGGCACACAGAACATGATCGGCCGCGGCTTCTTCGCCGGCTGGAGACGGCAGCCTTCCTCGATCTTAAAGGGAGGCACCTGGAACGGGGTGAGCACGAGCGAATCGAGGGCGTGACCGTCGACCGCGAGAGCCCCCTTTTTGAACGTGATCCGATAGCACTTGAGGTGGTCGAAGGGACCGCCCACCTGTGCCATCGCCATCGGCGCGAGAGTGCAAAACACCAGCGCCGCTGCGAGAACCATTCGCAACTTCATAACTCTCTTCCTTCCGTTGTTGTAGCCCGAGACCATCTCGGGCCGGGGAACATACAAGAAACGATAGTATCAGAAGCACAAAAAACTTGCAAGCCGCTTTAGCGGCTCATTAATCATTTTTCGGAACCGCAGATGACACTAAGTATGAAAGAAATCCGGGTACGATCGGCAAAATACATGGACTCAAAAACGACACGAGTCCGGCAAGAAACGCAATGCCAAAATTAATAATAGTAAGCGAGACAATCCCCTCGCCGGCCGCTGTAACCAAGTTGAGCCGGAGCAAAAAATCGGAAAGGAGCGCAAAGTTTGCCACACGACTAAGCTGGCCTAAAAAAATCAAAATACCAAATAGTACGAGCACAAACGCAAAAAAGTATTGTACGTATAAAAGCCACCTGTCTGCGCGCTCTATGAAATGCTGTGCTTGGGTTGTAAAAAACCCGACCAGCAAAAACGGAATTCCAATGCCAAGCGTGTAGGCAAAAAGAAGCACAAACGCGCCCGCAGCTTCAGTAGCGGCAAGAGCAAGAATTGCGCCAAGCGCGGCTGAAACACACGGTGTCCAGCCGATAGCGAACGCGGCGCCGAAGACAAACGAGGTTACATAAAGCGAACCGAAATTGCGCACTTTGAACTTGTGCTCACGCTGCAAAAACGCGGGCGTAAAAAAGCCGAGCATAAAAAAACCGAAAAATATGATGATAAGGCCGCCTGCGCGCCCAAGCCAGATTTTTGCGTCGTAGGATACACTCTCAAGCGCAGTCTGCAAAAGCACCCCCACAAGCGAAAAAATTATAGAAAAGCCAAGAACAAAAAATACGCTTGCAAAAAATATTCTCCAGTCGCGCTTCATAACTTAGTGGCTTAGTTACTAAGCATCTTGTTAATTTCAGAAATATAGCGATCTTTGGACCAGCTATCGGGCGCTTTGAGCACTTGCTTGCCACCCTTCAAAAAAATTTTTGTATGCTGATAGGGTACACCGAACTGTCTGGCAAGCGCTACCTCTTCGGCGGACGTTTCGTCGTCCTGAAAGTTTACGCGAAAACCAATGACGCGTTTGTTGTCATCAAAGGAATTAAACGCCGCCTGCATTTCGGGAAATTCTTTTTTGCAAATTGGGCACCAGTTTGCGTAAAAATAGAGCACAACGAGATCCCCAGATTTCAATGCGTCATCATACCCGGTTGGAGAAAACTCAAGGAGTGGGTGATCTGACCGGCCCGCCAGAATCGTGCCGCGGATTTTTACCATTGTCTCTGTAACCCCGCCCGGGATTTGTCCTTTATCAAGCCCACCGTCATCATATTTTTTTTGCTGATCTTTATAGTATAAAAGCGCGCCGCCAACAACAAGCACAACCAGAATAACTGCTAAAAAATATTTTGACATAGTACTTTATAGTGTACGCCCGCCCTATAAAAAGAAAAAGCGGCTTGAAACTCAAGCCGCGGCGATCTGTTGCGCCGGAGGTGCGTTGCTGCACAAACCACAAACACACTTGAACGTGTGAGGATCTTCCGCATACAGCGCGGCAATAATCCGGCGATGCCCTGCCCAGCGGTGTTTCTTCATTCTTTCGGAAACCTCGCGGAAAAACTGGTGATACTGGCACAGGGTCAGCGGACGTGTGAACAAGAAAATGTCCCCCCTCATGGCTACTTCCCCTTACCGTTTGGTTGTCAACGAGCCAAAAACTCAAATCCCCCACCCGAATTGGTGGAGGATTTGCTTGTGACTATTTTGGTTTTTATTTTTTGCTGAAACTAGACATGAGCAAATCTTCCACCATTGGTAAGGAGGAGCAAACCGAGAAGCAAAAGCCCTTTTGTGGAGCGAGTACTCATGATTGGTTTTAGTATAGAAGCGCCGCAAACATGCGTCAAGCTTTAGTACTACGTTTTTTTTCCATTGCGCTTTCCACGCGCGCTTTCGCAATTTTCATCGCAACATCGCGGGGGAACAGCCGTTTTTTGCTGCTTGCATTCATCACGCGCAGTGTGGAGGCGCGAATTTTCTTTTCCACGGTGTCGAACATGCGCTTGGGATTATATCCGCGGTACTCGGCGTAGGACGAGATGACGCCGCCGGCATTTGCGACAATATCAGGAAGAATCATGACGCCATGCGCAAAAAGCTCGCGCTCTATCGTTTCCTGCATGGGAATATTTCCTGCTTCAACAATGAGCCGCGCGCGGATGTCGCGCTTGTTTTGAGTGTTAATGACGTCGGAAACAGAAGCGGGGATGAGAATATCAACGGGAAATTTCCAGAACTCTCGTTCGGTGATTATGTGCCCGTGCGCACTTTTTTCGATCGCGGTTTTATCGCGCATAAAAAGCGCGATCGCCTCGCGGGAGAATCCCTCTGGCTTATATATGCCGCCACCTTGCTTAAAAATCGCAACGACGCGCGCTCCCATATCGGTGAGAAATTGCGCGGTAAACGATCCGACGTTCCCAAATCCATGGATGGCAACCGTCGCGCCCGCAAGTGCGACGCCAAGAACTTCGCACGCGGTGGCGGTGGCGTGCGCAACACCGAAGCCGGTGCTTCCGAATTCGTGAGGGATGCCGCACTTTTCTCCGGTTTTTCCGAAGATCCGCATGCAAAGGTTCGCCGGCTTTCCCGTCGCGCTTTTCCAGTTGCCGGTCGCCTCGGTAAAAGTGCGCATATCTTCTTCGGTGCTTCCCACGTCAGTGCTCGTGATATATTTACGCGGAGTAAAGGGAGCAACAAGTTCAGCAAAGCGCGCCACAAGTTTGCGTTTATCTTCATTTTTGCCGCCTTTCCAGACGATTCCTGCTTTTGCTCCCCCAAAGGGAATGTCAGCAAGCGCAGTTTTCCATGTCATGTTGCGCGCGAGGCGGGCAATTTCTTCAAGCGTGACATTGGGGGTGATGCGGAGGCCGCCTTTTCCTGGACCCCGTGCAGTATTGTCAACAACAAGGTAACCAGTAAGCCCGAGAGCGGCATCCGAGACCGTGATTTGGTATTCCGGTCCATACATATCGCGCGCAATCATGGTGATTATTATACACAACCGAAGCCCGAGTTGTTAAGCAAGGTTCGTGATAAGAGCAGAAGCGTTGATCTCCCGCCAGTCGAAGAAAATACGAGCAGCGCCCGCGTCTACAAGTGCGGCCACCGCTGATCCTCGAATCACGACCGGCATGCCGATCGCGCGTGAACCGGCCGCAATCGCTGCGCGGACACCGTTCGGCGAGTCCTCAAACACGAGCTGGTTCTTCGGATCGATCCCCATGCGGCGAGCCGTCTCGAGGAAAACATCTGGAGCCGGCTTCATGTGCTTCACATCGCTACGGAGAACGATCCTGTCGGCAGAAAAAAAATCGTAGAGTCGTGCCTGTTCGAGGAGGTAATGCGCCCTGTCTTCGCGAGTGAGCGAACCGATTGATAGTGGCAAACCCATACTTTTGAGCTCCCGGAAGAAATTAGACCAGCCCATTCTTGGAACGATAACCATTTCCTTGAGAAGCTTCTCGTAATAGAAAGCATGGCGCTCCGAGTATAGCTCCTTGAGTTTCGTCTTATCGGAAAGTTCATAGACTTCGTCTCGAATGCGTTCGTGGGGTCCTCCTATGAAATGGGGAATCTTGACGATCGCTTCCTCGAGCGTCATCTCGATGCCCATCTCAGCCATTGCTTTGAGGTGTGCACCATGGTGTGCCGCCTCGACATCAATGACGGTACCTTCGAGATCAAAAGCAATACCTTGAATTGACATAGTGTTATTTTCCTTTCTTGTCTTGAATGGTCGGGGTGCCGGGAATTGAACCCGGTCTACATGCACCCCATGCATGCGTACTGCCGGTATACTACACCCCGTGGCTACTTTTTTGCCAGCTGTTTATTTTTTCTGATGCAGGTTGTACAGATTTTCTTTCGCGGGCCACTTCCAATTCTCGCCCACTGGAGATTGGGTTGTTTACGTTCCCACTTCGTCGGGTTGTAGTGGGCGCGCAAAAGGCGGCGTTTACCGCCCATTTGCGAACCTTTGCCACAGAGCGCGCATGCTTTTGCCATATAAGTCTAAAAAACATATTATGTATATCATACATATATGGAAGACGCAACAGGTTTTTTGTTCCCCATAGCGATCTTGGTAATGTCCGTTGTCATTCATGAAGTGTCCCACGGTGTTGCCGCATATCTTCTTGGGGATAAAACGGCAAAATACGCCGGACGCCTTACCCTGAACCCGATACCTCATATAGATATTCTGGGTTCTATTATTGTTCCTTTTGTTCTTGCGATATCGAGTCCTTTCGTAATTGGGTGGGCAAAACCCGTCCCCTATAATCCATACAATTTGCGAGACCAAAAAAGAGGGCCAGCAATAGTCGGCGCCGCGGGTCCTCTCTCCAATTTTTTTATAGCCGGCATATTCGGATTTCTTTCAATTCTCACACCCATTGAAATCGGGATTAAAACCGTAATTGCGAGGGCAATACTTTTTGGCGGCTTTTTCAACACGCCATACACCGTAAGCGCTCCCGTTGAAGCTTTTTATCTCATACTCTTAAAAATTGTCTTGATTAACATTGTTCTTGGAGTCTTCAACCTCTTGCCCATCCCGCCTCTAGACGGTTCCAAAGTCTTGTTTGCTTTTATACCATACCAATGGTATCGGCTTCAGTCGTTTCTTGAACAATATGGTTTCTTAATACTTATTGTTTTTATCCTTTTGTTCTCGGGAGTAATAGGAATGATAAGCGCCGCGCTATTTGAAATTTTTACCGGACTGTAATATGGCAAAAGAAATGTTCAAGAAAATAGCAATTACCGATTTCGAGATGACCGGCCTTGATCCCTGCCGCCATGAAATTATCGAGTTTGGGGTAATCATTGCTGACGCAAACACACTCGAGATCGTGGCAACCATGGATAAAAAAGTAAAGCCGGAACATCTTGAAACCGCAAACGCAGAATCGCTTACCTTCGCGGGCTATAAAGAAGAAGAGTGGCGCGAAGCGATTTCACTTAAAAGCGCCCTCGAAGAATATTCGCGGCTCACCCAAGAGGCAATTTTTGCCGCGTGGCCATCGTACGCAGATTGGACATTTCTCGTGGAAGCGTACCGCAAAACGGCGCTCAAAAATCCGCTTGACTACCACATTATAGATGTCTGGACG
>Ga0156262_119_pt1 | contig 13097 bp, 14 predicted proteins | sample RifCSPlowO2_12_FD_107911 | JGI IMG/M metagenome (GOLD analysis project Ga0156262, IMG submission 107911) | Candidatus Ryanbacteria bacterium RIFCSPLOWO2_12_FULL_47_9c | reverse complement strand
CATATTACAATTCGAGAAAATCTCATGCCGTTTCTTTCGTAAGTATCCCGTTCATATCATTCCCAATATACAAGTGTATCTACAAGTGCGCGCCCGGGATCAGTGAAATACACTTCAACAAACATGTGGTCCTGAACACCCGAAAGAGTGCCCGGTAAAATCACCCGGTCACTTTTTTCCTTGTTTCTATTGGGGACACCGCCCTTGCCAATTTTTGAGTTTTCACCAAAGACAAAAGACTTATTTCGGAAAACTCCTTTCTCAATCTCAACACGCGCCTGCGCCACATGATCGTAGACTTGCCACTCGTCCACAAGACCGCGAATATCGGGCGCCCTTCTGGGTTCTGTCACAATATTGCCGCCCGGGCGCAATCCGTCGCGGGTTAAAAAAAGTGCGCCGCCGATTACAACAACCAAGGCAAGAAAGACGGCTAATTTTTTCCACACATCATATATTTTCCGTTCAGACATAGTTACCCTATTCCGTTACACACGAAAAAAGAAAAATTGAAAAAATCGACTACATGCTTTTATTATAAAGGATATTCCGGCTACTTCGCTGTGTATAACTTGCTTTCCCTAACGATATGCCTCCTTGCGTGCCCGCAAGCACCGCAGAAATCGCTAAAACTCCAAAACCTATTATGTATTTACCTCGCATGTGCCATATTCTTGATATCATAGTTGGGATCCCAAAGCATATTTTTGAAAGAAGAGATGTCTTCTTTTGATTCAATGAATCTTGCCAGCAACGTTTTATCAGAAAATCGGTTTATCAGTACAGCACCCTTTACCGTACCTCCTTCGAAAAATATGCGTTCATACCCGCGCGCATCTTCCCACGTACGCACAATATTGTCTGCGTTGTCTTTTGCTTCGCATCGCCCCAGAAATGTTATCTGAAAACCGAGACTCGTAATAGAGTACACGGACACCGCCTGGAACGGTCTTTGGTCCTCTCTACTTGCCGCTGCCATATTCATCCCCGCGGTGCGTCCTTGCAAAAACGCGCTGGTCCAGTTATTAACAATCCGGTGTTCATTAAAGATAACATCAAAATACTCCGCGATATCTCCCGCGGCCCATACATTTTCGTGGGCTGTTTGGAGAAACTGATCAACAACGATTCCTCTTTGCACTTCAACTCCTGTCCCCTGAAAAATACCGTAATTCCTTTCAATACCTATTCCCAGCCCTAAGAACCCCCCCTCCACCGTATCGCCGCCAGCCGTCACCACCTGGACTCTGTCGGATTCCGAGTGCAGTTCCTTTAATTCAGTTTCGGGCGAAACTTCAACGCCGTGATGCGCAAGATTTGTATAAAGCAGATTCCACCCTTTTTCATCAAGCCATTCATCGAAAAATTTTCTTTCTCGGATGAAACAACGCGCGCGAAGCCCATACGCAACAGCACACCCAATAAATTCAAGCGAGATAAAACCTCCTCCAACCAAAAGCACATCCTGTTTTCGCTCGTGTGCTTCCTGAAATAATGTTCGGGCGCGATCTGCATCATCAATCGTGTGCAAACGCACAACCCGATCGTTTTCGTTTATCGGAATATTCCACCGACGTGGCATCCCTCCGGCGGCAATCAGAAGTTTACCAAAAGTTAATGCGCCGCCCACCGACACATGGACTTGTTGCGTGTCAAAATTAACTGCGACCGCGCTTATCCCAGCGTGGAGATCAATATTGAAACGCGCGTAGTGATCCGGGGTTCTTAAAAAAACTTTTTCCCGCTCGACACTGCCGCGGACATAGCGGGGAAGTAAAACACGTGAATATAAAAAACCACTCTCTCGCGAGAGAATGCCAATGCTTCCTTGTGCATCTACACTTCGTATTGCTTCGGCCGCACTGACACTAGCAATGCCACCTCCGATAATAAGATAATCATAATGCATACGTCATCCCGACGTAGATTCACGGAGCGACCAAAGGGCAAGCACCGCGATCGCGAGTCCCGCCATTGAAAGCAAAAGCGTCTGCGTTGACCCCCGTTGGATCGGCAAAAAAGGGATAAGCGCAACCCAAAATCCTAGAAAAGCGATCAGAAGATTTATACGCATAGAAAAAGTATACCGCACATACTCTCTAAAGGACAACACACAGAAAGCGCGGGACTACCGGAAAAGAAATATAAAAAGTATAATAATTCCGATTTGGGAACCAATGCCGAGTATATGGTTATCGTCAAGACGAATTTCAGAATGGACCCAACGATGGAACCGATCATGTAAAACCAACGCGCGCCGCGGCCACATCCGCGCCCATCCCACAAGCAAGTCAGGAAGAACCGCGCCCGTCGCCGCGATGAAGATGGTAACCGGTTCCGCTTTAAAAAATAAAAACGACAACGCAAAACCAAGCGCAAGATCCAGGGCAACGCGCGCCATTTCCGGAAAGAAATCGCTCGAAAACGATACGGTTTTCTTTCCCATGCGCGATGGATGCATTGCCTTTACAATGCGCGGAGACGGATAATGCCAATGGGGAACCATGTCAAAAATATAATGGCTCAAGAAACCAATCAAAAAAACTGCGCCAAGGTTCCCCAAACGTTGCGCAAGCGCTGTTCCAATAATTGCATGCGTTACTAAAACCATTGTTTAAGAAAAACGGGCGAGAATGCGTTAGCAAAACTCGCAAGTATTTTTTGCTTCTTCTTTGTGTTCTCCCTTCGAGGGATCGCCGCAGCACGCTTTACAGCAATATGCCGTTCCCTCAAGAACAAAATTCCCTTCACTCTCTTTTTTTACTTTTTTACATTTTGAACATTGGTATGTTTTTTCTTCACTCATGATTTTTATCTTTAAAATAATCAAAACGAATAAGACGACCGCGTTTTTCCAACTATATCAGGCAAATTTTTCTTTTGCAAATGTCGGACGGAAAAAGAGCTTTACTAATTCGATAAGCCCGACCTGTCCAAACCCAGCGGCGAATATAATGAAAACCTCTAACGGAGAAAGACGTACGGTCCCAAGAAACCGCTGCAAAAAGGGCGCGTATACCGCTCCGGCCAAAAGCAAAAATCCCACGGCAACCGCAAAAATAAGATACCAATTGTCTAGAATCCTTGTCCGCAGGAGCGATGTACGATACGATTTGACCGCAAAAACGATGAAGAGAGAATTTGACGCAAGGAGCGCGAAAACAAGCGTTTGGATGTGTTCCGGAGTAAACGAAGAATACGCTAAAAGGTAGAAAAATAATCCGGTCAGCAACAAATCAGATAAAATGCCGACAACGAAAATAATCGAGAGCGCCTGCCTATCAAGAATCGCTTCCCTCCGCTTGAGGGGTTTTCGCTCCATGATATCGCGTTCTCCGGGCTCAAAGGCAAGCGCAAAATTCGGGAACGTATCCTCGACAAGATTCGCCCACAAAATCTGCACCGCGGTAATAGGAAGAATGCCCGTGCGGAAAACGAGCGACGCGAGGATAATAATAATCTCGGTGAACGAATTCGAGAGTAGAAACAAAGCAACCTTTCGAATATTGTCAAACGCAATGCGTCCCTCGCGAATTGCTGAAGTAATGATGGAAAAACTATCATCAAGGAGCACGAGATCCGCCGTTTCTTTTGTGACATCGCTACCCGATCCGAGCGCGATGCCAATATCTGCCGCCTTGAGCGCAGGAGCATCGTTGACGCCGTCGCCAGTCATTGCGACAACTTCCCCTTGTTCTCGTAACGTATTGATCAGTTTCATCTTATGTTCCGGATTTACGCGCGAGAAAATTTCAATTTTCTTAAAACAGCGCACAATATCCTCTTCTTTAAGAACATCAATTTCGGGACCCGTAAGCACGGAATCGGGTCCGCCCAAAAATCCAAGTTCCCTGCCAATTGCAAGCGCCGTCAATTTATGATCACCCGTTGCCATAATCACACGGATGCCGGCTTTTCTCGCAAGGGTTATTGACTCGCGCACGTCCTCGCGGATCGGATCGCGAATCGCCGCTATTCCGAGAAACAAAAGATTTTTAAGCTGTTTTTCGAGAATATTTTCATTTTTAAGATCCAGATGATCGGGATCTTTTAGCAACCCCTCGGCAACCGCGATAAGACGAAACCCCTGCGAGGCGCTTCGCTCAACTTCCGCTATAACTTTTTTCCGATCCGCTATCGTCATCCGCGACAGAGCAAGAATGGTCTCTGGTGCGCCACTCACAAAAACTTTTCCAGCCGCCTTCGCGCGCTCGCTTCTGTGGAATGACGCCAGAATTTTTTTTGCTTGATCAAATGGAAAGAATGCAACGCGGGGAAACTGGGAAAGTTCTTTGTCCATATCACCTCCAAGCTTCTGAAAATATTCAACTTTTGCCCTATCGGTTGCCTCGCCTTTCGGAAATCCGCCGACAAAAGTAACATCGCTTGCAAGAGCCATCGCCCGGGCCGCTCTTTTTTCGTCACGCGCTAAAAGCATACGTTCGACAACCATTGTTCCTTTGGTGAGTGTCCCCGTTTTGTCCGTAACAATAACCGTCGTTGATCCGAGCGTCTCGGCGCCAATCAATTTTTTTACAAGTCCCCGTTTCCGGAGAATGCGCGACGCGGAAACCGCGAGGACAACAGAAAGCGCGGCTGGCAGTCCTTCCGGGATCGCGGCAACCGCAACAGCAACAGCAACGGTAAACATCTCAACAAATGTTTTTTGTTCGACAAGCCCAAAAATAAAAATAATGCCCGAGAAGAAAGTCATAAAAAATGCCAGAATCTTGCCTAATTTCGCAAGCCGTTCTTGAAGCGGCGTTTTTTCATCCTCAACCCTAAATGTCAATTGCGCGATTTTTCCGATTTCAGTATCTTCCCCCGTTGCAACAACGATCGCCGAACCTTCCCCGCGTTCAATAACCGTCCCCATATGGATCGTGTTGGAACGGTCTCCCACCGCAAGCGTCCCCGCTAACTCTCCGGGATTTTTCGAGACTGCACTTGACTCACCCGTTATAATTGCTTCGTTGACCAAAAGATTTTTTGCAGATATCAGACGCGCGTCAGCCGGCACTTTCATGTCATGATGAAGAAAAATAACGTCGCCCGGAACAAGTTGCGCCATATCAAGCTCAACAATTCTGCCCGCTCTCAAAACGCGCGCGCTGACCATCACGAGTTTCTGTAGTTTTTCAAAAATCTGGTTCGAGCGGAATTCCTGCAAAAAACCGATGGAAACATTCACAAAAACCGCAAGCAAAATAACAGCAAGATCAATATATTCATTAATAAGAAACGTGAGCGCGGCAGCGACAAGAAGGATAATAATAAGAGGATTTGCGAACTGGCCGAAAAAGAGCTTCCACCAGGGAATTTTTTTCCCCGCCGGAAGAATATTCAACCCATATTCTTCAATGCGTTTTCTTGCTTCATCCAACGAAAGGCCCCGTGAGGGGTCAACGCCAAAACGTTTTTGGATATCAAAAAGAGACTTTGCGTACCACAATTCAGTCATACATCATATTCTCTGATTCAAAAATGAAAGCGCGCCCCAGAGCCCGCCGACATCGCCGAGCGTTGCCTCGCGAATCTCGGGAAATTCGGGATACGCCGTTTTTATTTTCTGGAGATACTCGCGAACGCGATCAACAGAAATGCCCGGACGCTTCACGACCATCGACCCACCAAGCACCACAATATCGGGAGACCAATGCGCAATGGAGTTATGAAGCCCGACCGCAAGTATCTGCGCTTCCTCATCCCATATTTTTTCGTCGGTAATCTCGCGCGGTTTTTTTCCAGAGCGCCGTTCCAAAGCAGCGCCCGAAATATATCCCTCGAGCCGCCCTGAAGAATCATGAAAATCAATTATCTGATGCCCAGCCTCAAACCCGAAAACGCTTTTATCAATTTTTCCTCCAACAATGCGCGCGCCACCGACGCCGGTGCTGACAGTCACATAAACAACAATGCCGAAACCCTTTCCGGCTCCGACCGCTGCCTCGCCAAGCCCCACGACTGCCGTATCGTTTTCAATATATACTGGCGCGCCAAGATCGCGTTCAAGTTTCTCCTTCAAGGGTTTTTTCACCCAGCCAGAAATATTTGGCGAATTGACCAAAACCGCTCGCGCGCGATCAAGAGTACCGGCAACACCGCCCGCAACCGCACTAATTTTTTTTCCGCGGGAAAGTTCTCTGGCAGATGCGCAAAAAATTTCCATGCCATCCTCAAAATCTTTCGGCGTCGGTATTATCTTCGGTTCCCCGAAAGTTTTGCCATCAAAGGACGACGTAAAACGCATTTTCGTCCCACCAATATCGAAAAGAATATATGCTCCGTGCATATGATCCCACTATGAGCCGAGAAGTTTACGGGTCTCTTTCTTGTATTCTTCAACGTTCGGCTCGTCAAATGCGTTAACTCCCGTGAGGCGCGCCAAGTACATCATCTCAAGCATCTTGAATTGAAAATATGCTCCAATCGTATATTCGGATGCGCTCGGCATTTTTACTTCCATAAATGGAATCTGATTTACGCAGTACGCCGCCCGGATGCCGCCATAAATCGCATTCATAATCTCAACAAAAGATTTTCCCTCGATCCCCCCGACAAGTCCGGGAAAAGTCAGCGCTTTGGGCACGCGAGCTGTTTCGCGGATATTGCTCGCCACGACAAAATTAGTAAACTTATCGCGTGGACCAGCAAGATAAAGCTGCGCCATAGAATGTAAGTCAGTCGGGCCAATCGAAACAGTCGGGGTAATGCCACGGTGAACTACAACGCCTTCCGTGTCGCGCTCTTTACCCAGAGACTCGCCCATAAGCTGGCGGTACCACTTTCCGACCGATTCAAGTTCGGGGATGAAGAAAAAATTATCGTTAATGCGACTCCCCTTGAGCGCGTGGATATGAATGAGCGAAGCGGAAACGAGCGCGATATTTTCATCGAGGGAACCGGAAATGCACAGATCACGCAGAAGCCGCGCGCCCTCGGCAACCTGCCCAATATTGACGCGGGCAAGCAAGAGCGGAAAGAGACCGACCGCCGACATGACCGAATATCGCCCGCAAACATTTTTTGGGATTGCAAGCAGCGCGAAATTTTTTTCTTTCGCGCTATTCCACAATTTCGATCCTTCATCGGTCGTGACAACAACACGATCGTAAATTCGGGGCATACGATCCTTGAGCGCCGCAATAAATGCCTCACCGAAGGCGATCGTTTCGGTAGTCGTTCCCGATTTACTGATCACATTAACGAGTATCTCCTCCTCTTTAAGCCCTTCAAAAAGCGCGCTCGCATCGTCAAACAACTTTGATGACAGAGTATCTGCAAAAATAATCTTTGGAAACGGTTGGTTGATAATGCCTCGGAGCCCTTCATAGACCGCGCGCGCGCCAAGATTTGAACCTCCGATACCAACGACGATAATATACTTGAGATTGCCGGTATCCTTATCGCGCGCGCAATCTGCCACGCGCTGGTGAAGTTCGGTATCAAACGGAAGATTAATAGATGATTCCGCAAAATCATATCCCACAGAATGGGAAACGTTCTGGAGGTGCTTCTGATATTCAGAAAGCGCTGACGCCGTATGCGCGATATCTACATCGTCAACAAGCGCTGATTCCCGGTATTCAAACGTGAGCGGATTCATACTACCATTGTAATACACGTGCGGCGCATAACAAATGTTTCGCTGCTTGACAGTGTCGAACACACGCTGTAAAAATAAAATGTATGGATGACAAACAACAAGAACCACCACGGGAAAAACAGCCGCAGAGCACGATCGGCATTCCGCTCGCCATTGTTGTTGCGGGAGTATTAATCGCAGGAGCAGTGTATCTTTCAAACGGAGGAAACACCGGGAATAGAGGTCTTGCGCGAATTGGGAGCAGCAGCCCTGAAGCGCCGGCACCCGCAGGGAGCTTTCGCGACGTAAGTGATAGTGACTTCATCAGAGGTAATCCCGACGCACCAATTACTATTGTGGAATACTCTGATTTTCAATGCCCTTACTGCAAGAGTTTCCACCCCACAATGCGGCGACTCGTTGAAGAAAACAACGATGTTCGATGGGTTTATCGGCATTTTCCGCTAACCTCGATACACGAGAACGCAGAGAGTGCCGCAATTGCTGCTGAATGCGCGGGACGCATCGCGGGGAATGACGTGTTCTGGAATTTCGCGGATGCTCTCTTTGATAATCAAAACCGGCTCGGGGATGCACTCTATATTGAACTTGCCAATACCCTCGGGGTTGAAAAAGACGCATTTGAATCATGCAGGACGTCACCGGAAATTTTGCAGAAAATCCAAAACGATTCACAAGAAGCAAGTTCCACCGGCGGGCGCGGCACGCCACACTCTCTTGTAATCACACGAGACGGCAATCGCCTCACCATCGGGGGAGCAGTTCCCTATGAAAGTGCGCTTTCGACTGTTCAGCAAGCGCGGGGCAAATAATAAACTTCATCCGGAGTCAATACGAATCAGGCGAGTTCCATTGCAACCGGACAATGGTCGGAACCAAAAACATCCGATAAGATTTTCACACCCTTAACGTTTTTGATAATATCCGGACTCACAAAAAAATAATCTATCCGCCAACCAACGTTGCGATCCCGCGCTCGCGTCTTAAGATCCCAGTAAGTATAAACGTCTCTTTTTTTTGGATAAAAATGGCGAAACACGTCAACATATCCGCGTTCGGCAACCGTATCAAGCCATGCGCGTTCTTCAGGTAAAAAACCGCTGTTATGTTCGTTTTCTTTCGGGCGCGCAAGATCAATATCATGATGCGCTGTATTAACGTCGCCGCAGAAAATGACGTGTCTTTTTTGCGCGCGCAGTTTTTGAATGTAATTTAGAAACGCATCATAAAACTCAAGTTTGTATTTGAGTCTCTCCGGACCGCTGCCACCATTGGGAAAATAAACATTAAGAAGAACGAAATCGCCGTAATCCGCTTGCACGATGCGTCCCTCGTCGTCAAATTTCTTAATACCCATACCATACTCAATGTTTTCCGGTTCAGGGCGCGAATAGATCGCAACTCCGCTGTATCCTTTCCGCGCGCGCGACGAGGAAAAAAACGATACATAGCCATCGGGATCGCGCAACTCTTCCGGCAGCTGCTCTTCATCAGATTTTGTCTCTTGGATACAAAGAATGTCAGGTTTTTCTTTCTTTACAAACGGCAGAAAAAGCCCCTTCGCGTGAACTGCACGCAGGCCATTTATATTCCATGAAATGATTTTCATAGTACAGGGAAATTATATCCAAGTATTCCGCTGTATGCCACTTGCGGCGCCGGCGCAAATATTATCCCCCTCGGCGCGCCCGACTTCGATCAGCTTCGGTCAGATACTGCTTCCGAATGCGAGTACTCGCGGGAGTAATCTCAAGATATTCGTCTTCCCTGATTATTTCGAGTCCATTTTCAATAGTGATCGCAAACGGGGGCGCAAGATAAATATTTTCGTCAGAACCCGCCGCGCGCATATTGGTAAGCTGTTTGCCCTTCACGGGATTAACCCGCAATTCATCACCTTTTGATGTCCCGCCAATAACCATCCCCTCGTAGACTTCAACGCCGGGACCAATGTAAAGTGCTCCGCGCTCCTGGAGATTCGCAAGCGCATAAGCAAGGGTCTTTCCAGATATCATGGAAGTCATAGATCCCAGAGCGCGTTTTTCAATCTCGCCGGCGTACGGCCGGAACCCTAGGACACGGCTTGCACAAATGCCTTTTCCTTTCGTATCAACAAGAAACTGGCCGCGATATCCCAGAAAACCTCGTGTCGGGCCTTCGAAAATAAGGCGCACCGTGCCATTGTGACTACGCATGTCTTTTAAAATCGCCCTGCGTTTTCCAAGCTTCTCGATCACCGCGCCCTGAAATTCGCTCGGCACGTCGATCGTTACTTCTTCATACGGCTCTTTTTTCTGCCCATCAATTTCTTTGATAATGACACGCGGTTGCGAAACTTGTATTTCATACCCCTCACGTCGCATATTTTCGAGAAGAATGGCAACATGAAGTTCACCGCGCCCAAAGATCTTGAATCGATCGGGTTCCGAGAAATCAACCTTTAATCCGACATTAACCTCGAGCTCGCGCATGAGGCGTTCACGGATCTGGCGGGAAGTCAAAAACTTCCCTTCGCGCCCCGCAAAAGGAGAGTTATTAACCAAAAAATTAAGAGTGATGGTTGGCTCATCAATCTCAATAGCGGGGAGCGGTTTTTGATTTTTATCAATACAGATTGTCTCGCCGATAAAAACATCGGCAAGTCCCGCAATCATGACTATGTCGCCGGCATCCGCCTCGCGTACTTCTTCGCGCGCAACTCCGCGGAACGTGAATAATTTATTTATTTTCCCCTCCCGAGCGTTCCCATTCGGCGTTAAAATCTGTACCGTATCTCCCGCGTGCAGTACGCCTTCATATATACGCGCGACGGCGAGGCGTCCAAGAAAGTTATCATACCCAAGATTAAATGGCTGCGCGCGAAGCGGAATGTCGCGGTTATTCTCTGCGCAAGGGACTTGCTCGAGGATAATATCAAGAAGCGGCGAAATATCCCGATGCTCGCCATCGAGTGTCCGCATCGCAACACCATCTTTTCCGACTGCATACACAACCGTAAAATCCGTTTGCTGATCGGACGCACCAAGCTCAAGAAACAATTCTAATACCTGCTCCTCGGTTCGTTCGGGATCGGCCGCTGGCTTATCAATTTTATTAATGACAACAATGGGCCGAAAGCCAAGCTCAAGCGATTTTTTGAGCACAAACCGCGTCTGCGGCATAGGACCCTCTTGCGCATCAACCACCAATACAACCGAGTCAATGGAACGGAGAACACGTTCGACTTCTGATCCAAAATCAGCGTGCCCCGGCGTATCAACAATGTTGATCTTCGTACCTTTATAGAATGTAGCGGTATTTTTTGCATAAATCGTAATTCCGCGCTCCTGCTCGAGCGCGTTTATATCCATACTCATGTTGTCCTCAAACATGCCCGTTTGGCGCATGATAGCGTCGGTCAACGTTGTCTTACCATGATCAACATGGGCAATAATTGCGATATTTCGTATTTCCATAAAAAAAAGTCCCGTTGCGGGAGCAATAACCTTCTTATAATAGCAAAACTACCTTTAAATATCAAGGGGCGCGGTTTCTATAAATACGCTGGGGTGCGACCAACGGATAGAAATAGTTTTTGTGCGTTCACGATAATTATCTACAGTACATACCGGATCATCAACCAAAAGTGACTCGTACTCCCCGCAACCGTAAAAACATGAAAAAGATCATGGAACGTGAAAAATCTTCTGTATTTAAAAAACCGATCGAGACCAAAAAAAATCGTCCCAACCGTATAAAATACGCCACCAACAAAAAGCCATACCAGACCTCCAAAGACGATAGATTTTGAAATCGGCACGATAGCAATAAGTCCAAGCCAACCCATCACAATATATAAAAATATGGACAATGCTGGATGAATGCGAATGTTTCCTATCTTGATTGCAATGCCTAAAAACGCAAGCCCCCATAGAATTCCGAGAAGACTCCATCCCCACGCTCCGCGGAGTATGGTAAGACCAAGAGGCGTGTAGGTGCCGGCAATAAGCACGTAGATCATCGAGTGATCAAATTTCCGTAGCGCATGTTTCCAGCTGCTCGATGGAGGCACACTATGATAAAAAGCGCTTGCCGAATAGAGCAAAACGAGACTTGCGCCGAAAATGGAAAACCCCACAACATGCCACGGTGTAGCCCACAGCGCGGCATATACCACGAGCACGGAAAGCGCGGCACAGGAAAAAAGCGCTGCAACTCCATGCGAGAGAGCGCTTGTCGGTTCATGAATGTGAGAAATTAAACGCATATCCCGATCTTCTCAAGTATCTATCTGTGTATCGCGGAGGAAACCCCCCGCTTGTAAAGTCCAAAGCTTGTGATAAAGACTCCCCGCGCGCACGGAAAGTTCATCATGCTTTCCATCTTCAACAACCCTGCCGCGGTTGATAACAACTATCCGGTCCATTTTTCGGATCGTTGAAAGCCGATGCGCAATAACGATGGCCGTCCTCCCTTCCATTAGTTTATCAAGCGCATCTTGAATTAAGGCCTCCGAGTGAGAGTCAAGACTTGAAGTTGCTTCGTCGAGCACAAGAACAGGAGCATTTTTCAAAACAGCGCGTGCAATCGCAATACGTTGGCGCTCGCCGCCTGAAAGCTTGATGCCTCGTTCGCCGACATAGGTACCATACCCGTGGGGAAGACCCTCGATAAATTCACTGCAATGTGCGAGTCTTCCTGCGCGGATTACCTCTTCATCTGTCGCTTCTCTTCTCCCATAACGGATATTCTCAAGCAAAGTTCGGTGGAACAAGATCGGATCCTGCGGAACAAGCGCAATGTTATCGCGAAGCGTTGCAAGTGTCACGTGTTTTATATCTTGATCGTCTATAAGTATTTTCCCGCTTCCTACTTCGTAAAGGCGAAGAAGAAGCCGCACCACCGTTGACTTACCCGCACCCGAAGGGCCCACGAGGGCAACTTTTTCGCCTCCTTTGATAGAAAGATCGAAATTTTCAAGAACGTTTCGCGTCAAGTTAAAATAAAACATCACGTTCTGGAATTTGACCGCGCCGGTTTTCACAAGAAGCGGCCGCGCATCAAGAGAATCGCGAATCTCTTGCGGCAAGATGAGGATATCAACCATCTCTTTACCATCCGCAAAACTCTCATAAATATCGCGGATCACGCGCGAAAAATCCCAGAGCCGCCCTCCCAACCCAATAAGATATGCCTGGATCAAAACGAACGTGCCAATGGTTATTATGCCTGTTTGCCAATATTGAATGGCAAAATAAAAAAGAAAAAACTCCGCGAGTATCATCAAGAACGCTTGGATTGCATCAATAATTCCATCAAGATTCCAAATAAACCGAGTAATACGTGCCTGTTCATCGGCAATCTCCCGATAATAGTGCGACTCAATATCCATCCCGCCAAAAAGTTGGATTGTATTATGGTTTGTAATAGCATCGGAGAGAACCGCAGTGCTGCGCGAATCGGCTTCCGCGCGTTCAACATCGTACTTCAGCTTCCATCGCGCGAAGATATA
>Ga0156262_110_pt3 | contig 14548 bp, 18 predicted proteins | sample RifCSPlowO2_12_FD_107911 | JGI IMG/M metagenome (GOLD analysis project Ga0156262, IMG submission 107911) | Candidatus Ryanbacteria bacterium RIFCSPLOWO2_12_FULL_47_9c | reverse complement strand
TTGGTTCAACGATATAAAGGCATTCAACGCCGCTAAAATTCTTTGGGAATGGGAAAATAGTTATTGGTTGCGGCAGATTGGTTATTTATCATGAAAAGCGAAAGCAAGCTCATTATTTATACCGACGGTGGTTCAAGAGGTAACCCAGGGCCGGCGGCGCTTGGCATTGTGATTCAAGATACTTCTGGCAAATTGATTAAGGAATACGGTGAGGCGCTGGGAGTGCGCACAAATAACGAAGCAGAGTACGAGGCGGTGATTTTTGCGCTCAAAAAAGTAAAAGCGCTTTTTGGAAAAGAAAAAACCAAAACTATGGCGCTTGACGTGAGGATGGATAGCGAACTTGTAATGAAGCAACTTACTGGCCAGTATAAAGTTGAAGAGGAAAAATTGTTTCCGCTTTTTATAAAAATCTGGAATCTGAAAATGGATTTCGGCTCAATAACTTTTATGTATGTGCCGCGTGAGAAAAACAAAGATGCCGACCGCATGGTTAACGAAGCCCTTGACCGAAAGAAACAGGGAGCGCTTATATGAAATCGCGCAGACTTTTGTTTTTTCTTATTATCACTTTCCTGGCAATGGCAGTTTGGACTGTGTACGCGCAGTTATATATTACAAAACCACAGATTCAAATTATCATCCGGTACAATATTGATAAATTCATGCATATTGTGGGAGGCGCGTTTATAATGGCGCTCCTTACCTATATTTTCGGTCCGCGAAAATTTTCTCAGATTATTATTTCTGTGCTTATCTTCTCGGCAATATGGGAAATAGTTGAACTCAATGTTGATAAGCAGGTTTTGTTTTTCTATAACAACAATCCGGGCATGTGGGTCAAGGATACCGTGGGGGATACGCTCTTTGCGTTTGTGGGCGCGTTTGCGGCAACCCGTTTTGTAAAGACAAAGTAATTTTTCATGGCACGCCCCGCAATGCTTGCATTTATTGCGGGGGTTTTGTATGTATCCGCCGGCGGTCCTTTTACATTTCTCTTTCGCGGCGGGGTGTTTGCGCTTGCTGTTCTTGTTGCGCTTTCGCGGATGGGACGTTTTTATTTTTTGGGTGCAGTTATCCTCTTTGCGTTTTCATTTGGTATGGTGCGCGCCGTCCACGGTCCGATCTCTTTTGCGTATCTGGATCCATTGATGTTCTATCTCGGAGAGTTTCGCGATATGTTTTCTCTCAAACTTTCGCGCGCTCTTCCCGAACCTCACGCTTCCTATCTTGGCGGACTTTTAGTTGGGGCGCGCTCACAGATTCCGTTTGAAGTATACGAAGCGTTCCGGAAAACAGGAACAAGCCACCTTGTGGCACTTTCCGGTTACAATGTGACGATTATTGTTAGCTACCTGGGTAAGATATTTTCTTCTCTCTGGTTTCCTATTGTCGGAATCCTGTTTTTCACTCTCGCGACGGGTGCGCAGAGTTCGCTTGTGCGGGCCGCTCTCATGGGCGTGCTTGCGCTCGCAGCACGGCGTTTTGGCCACGAATATGCGGCAGGGAACGCGCTTGGTGCTGCAGTTGTTCTCATGCTTTTCTTTGATCCGACGCTTCTTTTGGGCGATATCGGGTTTCAATTGTCAATTGCGGCAACCGCGGGGCTTATCTATTTTTCTCCAGGTATTGCGCGGTTTTTGGGACGGGTTCCTCAAGTATGGGGGCTTCGCGAAAATCTTTCCCTCACGCTCGCCGCCCAGCTCGCAACGCTTCCGATTCTGTTTTATTATTTCGGAACAGTATCATTTGTCGCACCCATTACCAATGTACTTGTATTAATGGTCATTCCTCTTACTATGTTGTTTGGCTTTTTTGTTGGAATTGCCGGCTTTATCCATCCGGTGCTTGCCGCGCTCTTCGCCCAGCCAACGTGGCTTCTCCTTACCTACCAGCTTTCAGTAATTCAATTTTTTGCGAACGCACCGACAAATTTCTTATAATATATAGTGGACTCAAAATAAATGTTTCTAAAATCGCAAAAAATTATTCTTGGTGTTTTTCTGCTCGTTGCGGTTTTTGTTTGGCGCGCGGTTTTTGTGGGTTCCTCTGGGCTGCTTTTAGTTTCGTTCCTCGACGTCGGTCAGGGAGACGCGATTTTTATTGAGACCCCGTCAGGAAAGCAGGTTCTTATTGATGGGGGATACGGGCGGCAGGTTTTGTCTCGGTTGGGGCGTGTCATGCCGGGGTACGATAAATCAATTGATCTTGTGATTGCAACGCATACTGACAGCGACCATTTGGGCGGGCTTATCGAAGTGCTCAAAAGCTATGACGTGCGGACGGTTGTCGAAAACGGTTTTCAGGATAATTCCGTACTCCTTGCGGAGTGGAACAAAGAAGTTGAAAAAAACGGCGCGCGGCGCGAGATAGTAAAAGCAGGTGACCAGTTCATTTTAGATAACGGCGTGTCTCTTAAAATTCTTGGGCCGTTTTCGGAAGATATTAAAGAAACGCCAGATAAATCAAATGAAGTTATGGTTGTTGCGCGGCTTGTATATGGCGAGACAGAGTTTTTGTTTACCGGAGATATAGAGCGCGGGGACGAGATTCGCCTTGCTAGTTCGGGCGCTGAGCTTAAAAGCGATGTTTTGAAAGTTGCGCACCATGGTTCACAATATTCCACGACCCGTCTTTTCCTTGAAAAAGTCATGCCCGTCTATACTGTTATCTCTGTTGGCAAGAAGAATCGCTATGGCCACCCGCATACAGAAACGCTCTCGCGGCTTGCATCGATAGGATCTACGCTTTTCCGGACCGACTATGATGGTGGAATTACATTTATGAGCAACGGCAGGTTTCTTTCTCTCCGGCGGTGAACTAGATCTGTGATCGTGTAGAAATCACCGGGCGACGAAAAAGAGAATTACTGCAAGAACAAAAAGTATAAGTACAACTCCCCCTACAATAAGAGTTTGGTTAAGGGGTATTGATCTTTGCTGTTCGACGGATTCAACCTGCGGCGGGGCGGGCCGCGGTACGGGTGACGGCGGTGACTGCGCGAGTGTTAGTTTTTCATTCTCTGACATCATCCGATCAAAGTCTCCGTGGGCGTCCCACCAATTACGGAGTTTCTTGCCCTCGTACGTTATTTCGTTCTTGCGCCCCGGAACATTTTGCCAGTTCCATACTATGTAATTGAGAACAGGATTATCGGAAATGCTTTTCCAATTACAGCCCCAGTTGGCACAGCTAATGGGGGAGAGTGTGCCGAGGCCGTTGGGATTCCAGTCGAGACAATCAGAATTGTTTGGGGTTGGGTTCTCGCGATCGTACTCGGAGCGCGCGTTAGGGGGATTGTGGACATTGCCGCACCTGCCGGTTACCGGGTTTTTCGGATCTCCCAAGGGGTAGCAGTTTGTTTTGTTATAACAGGGATTAAAAAAGAGATTTGCGAGATCTGGATCGAACGTCGAAATCTCGCTCTCTAATTGGTGGCCCCATACCTCAAGGAATAAGTCTTCTCTTTGAAGGTCGTGTGTATAAACGCGATAAGTTTTTCCGCACAGCGGCATTTCGTTTGTACGATAACTGTTGCTAATGTCGCCGTTTGGTCCCGACATTTTTGATTCCGAGTGGGCATATCCCGGTTTTGCCCATGATTTAAATAGCCATACTTCGACAACATTCTTATTACGAACGTAGTCACAAATTGCGTTGTCGTTAAGTACGCGCGTGTAATCGAGATAAAATGGCCCCGGACCCGCGGGCGGCGGTGTAATGTAAGGAAGCGGTGCAATGCGCTCGATGGCATCAACAATAGTAAATCGAAGCGCCGGCGGGTTTTCGGGGAAAGTGTGGCCACGATACCGTGTTGCGCGTTCGAGTGCTCGCCGCGACGCAGCTATTTGATCATCGGCCGACTGTTTCATTCGGGCAAGGTCCCAACCGCCTGTATCCGCGTTCGTATCAATGATAGTGCCGTCGCTTTTTAGGGGAAAGTATTTGAGGACCAGTATATTAATATCATAGCTTGTATCCGTATTTATTGGGCCATGGTTCGCGTTTGCGACAAAAAATGGCATAAAAAAAATACCCAGTGTTATTATCTTCAGGGAATCAAATACTGGTTTTTTCACATTGAAAAATATTAGTGGTTATGGTATTGTGTTTACTATTATATGCCAATGCCACAGGAAGAGAAAACATTTTTAATGGTAAAACCCGACGGTGTTCATCGGGGGCTTGTCGGTGAGATCATCCGGCGGGTTGAGCAGCGGAACCTCAAAATTATCGCGCTCGCCATGGTAACTCCTTCCCGAGAGAAATTTGACGGTCACTATCCAAAGGATCCCGCATGGATAAAGCGCCTCGGCGAAAAAACACTTGCGACATACCAAAAATATGGATACGATGCGGCGCAAGAACTCGGCACTGAAAAACCAGAGGAAATTGGCCCGCTCGTGCGAAACTGGCTTTTGGATTTTATGATGTCGGGGCCGGTTGTGAAGATGATCGTTCAGGGGGTACACGCAGTTGATATGGTGAGGAAAATTTCTGGCAGCACAATGCCTTCAGTCGCCGAGATGGGTACAATCCGCGGGGATTTTTCAGTTGATTCTGCAGCTTCCGCAAACCGTGACAGGCGCGCCGTTCACAATCTTGTCCATGCTTCAGAAACACAGGAAGAAGCGAGTCATGAAATTTCCTTTTGGTTTACGCCTGATGAAATCCATAGTTACAAACGCACGGATGAGCAGTTAACGCTTTAGAGCAGCTATTGTATAATAGCTTCATGCTCAAGCTCTCGTTTTACGGCGGCGCGCAGGAAGTGACCGGCGCTAACTATTTGCTTGAGACGGATTCCACAAGGATTCTTGTTGACTGCGGAATGTTTCAATCTCCGCAGTTCTCCAATTTACGCAACCGTCAGGACTTTGAATACGATCCTGCATCGATTGATGCGCTTTTTGTTACCCATGCTCATATCGATCACATTGGGCGGATTCCAAAGCTTGTTTCCCGCGGCTTTCATGGGACGATTTATTCTACCCCGCCGACGAAAGACTTCGGCGAGATTATGCTTGAAGATAGTCTCGGTGTGCTTGAAAAAGAAGCAGAGCGCGAAGGACACAAAGACGCGATGTATACGATTGATGACATTAACCGGTCGATGGAGCTCTGGAAGGGTATACCCTATGGCGAGACAGTATCAGTGGGTGATATGCGCGTTGTTTTTCACAATGCCGGGCACGTGTTGGGTTCAGCTCTTGTGGAAATTTCTACCCCCGATAAAAAATTCCTTTTTACCGGAGACCTCGGCAATATTCCGATGCCGCTTCTTGCCCCGCCCGAACGGGTTCGGGGCGTTCAGGTGCTTGTAATTGAGTCAGCATATGGTGATCGCGCGCACGAGGATGTCCCCGAGAGAAAAATAAAACTTGAGCGTGCGATTGAAGACGTGGTGCATCGTGGTGGGACGTTGATTATTCCTTCGTTCGCCCTTGAGCGAACGCAGGAGCTCATCTATGAATTTAATGATCTTGTGGAACATGGCCGTATTCCGCGCGTTCCTGTCTATATTGATTCGCCTCTCGCGATAAAAGCGACCGCCGTATATCGGAAATATAAAAATTTTTTCAATTCCCACGCGCAATCTGTAATGCGAAGCGGCGATGACCTTTTTAATTTTCCAGGACTTCATATGACACTTACAACCGACGAATCGAAGGCGATCAACGATGTAAAAGGACCAAAGATTATCCTTGCGGGTGCCGGCATGATGCATGGAGGACGTATCGTTCACCATGCGCGCCGGTACTTGCCTGATCCGGACAGCATGATTCTATTTATCGGGTATCAAGCGCCGGGTTCGCCGGGCAGAAGAATTATTGATGGCGAGCGCGAGGTAACTATTTTTGGCCACGACGTGTCCGTAAGAGCCGAGGTGCGCGCCATACATGGATATTCCGCCCACGCCGATACGAACGCCCTTCTTGATTTTATCAATGATCATCATGACACTCTCGAGAAAGTTTTTGTTGTTCAGGGGGAGCCGCGTTCAAGTTTGTTTCTTGCCCAGCGCGTGAGGGACTATCTTGGGATTGAGGCGGAGGCGCCTGTTTTTGGAGCTAAGTTTCTGTTCTGATATACTACGCAATATGGAAAAAACACCTCATTCACATCTCAATCTGCGGTTTTGCGTTTCGGGCGGCGCCGAGACGGGCCACGGCGCGTCTGATGCGCTTGAACGCGCAAAAGAACTTGGGCGCGAGATCGCTCGGAGGGATGCCATTCTTGTCAACGGTGCAACAACCGGATTCCCTTATTGGGCGGCGATTGGAGCGAAAGAAGAGAACGGTTTTACGGTTGGCATTTCCCCCGCGGAATCAGAACGTGAACATGTTGAATTCTACAAGCTCCCCCTTGATTATATGGATCTCATTATTTATACGGGTTTTGGGTATTCGGGCAGGAACCTTCTCTTGACGCGATCTTCTGACGCCGTCATTGTTGGATGCGGGCGCATGGGAACGCTCAATGAGTTTACCGTTGCTTTTGAAGACAAAAAACCCATCGGAGTGCTTACGGGAACCGGCGGCACTACTGATATGTTGGAGGATATTGTAAAAGCATCGGACAGGAGCAAAGACAATCCGTTCATTGTATATGATGATGACCCCAAAAAGCTTCTTGATAAACTTACAGAAATTGTCCAAAAAAGTAAAATTCGAGAACGATAAAATATTATGCATGCCCTGAAGATGCTTCGGGGACTCGGTCTCCTTGTTGGAATGATTATCGGGGCGGGAATTTTTGCCTTGCCTTATGCGGTGTCCGAGGCCGGTTTTATATGGTCTGGTATCCATTTTGCGGTTGTCGCCGTTATTGTTACTCTCGTCCATATATTATATGGAAATATTCTCTACGATCATCCTGAACACCATCGTTTACCCGGGTATATACGGTCATCGTTTGGAAAATGGGCGGCAGGACTCGCTTTGATCTCGCGGCTTTTCAGTTATTATGGTTCTTTACTTGCTTATGGCGCGCTCGCAGGAACTTTTTTGAGTTTTTTTAACAAATGGGCTTCGGAGTTCGAAGCGGGAATATACTTTTTTCTTGCTATTTCTTTTCTGCTCTTTCTGAACCTTAAGCGCGCGGGTACGATAAATTTTCTGCTTACGGTCCCGCTTGTTATTTTTCCGTTTGTGCTTTCTTGGTTTATTTTTTCCCGCGGCGATTTCAATGCGCTGCAGTTTTTGCCGGAAAGAAGCAACTGGTTTTTGCCGTATGGTATATTTCTCTTTGCGATGTCCGGCGCGTCGGTTATCCCGGAAGTTGTAGAAACTCTCGGAAGAAAAAAACGATCAATTTTCCGCGGAGTTGTGATTTTAGGAACACTCGTTGTTTCCCTCGTTTATATTGTGTTTACGATAACGATCTTGAGTGTTGCGGGAAGTCATGTTCCCAAAGACGCGCTTTCTGTGCTCCGGCAATTTGACGGCGGCGTGCTCTTGCCGCTCGGGGTTGTTATTGGACTTCTTGCAATTGCTACTTCGCATCTCGCGTTAGGACTCGAACTTCGGTATACGTTTGAGTATGATCTTTTTCTGAAGAAAAAGTTTTCGTGGGCGCTTGTTACATTTGTCCCGTTGATTTTATTTACGCTCGGTTTCAATGATTTTGTTCTTGTTATATCTTTCATCGGCGCAATCGGAATTGGGGTTGAGGGAATTCTCATTACGCTTTTGTCGCGAAAAGTTAGCAGAACCAATATCATTCTTGTCAGTGCGCTTCTTATTATTTTTGCGGCCGGCGCTCTCTTTGAGATTGTAAATATTTTAGGATATATATAAGAGTATGGATCATCAGGCCAAGCTCGATGAACTTAAAAAAGAAATGGCGGAAGATTTCTCGTTGCCTCTTCGAGAGTCAAATCTTGTTTTCGGAGAGGGCAACCCAAGCGCTGCAGTCATGTTTATTGGTGAAGCCCCCGGTTTTCATGAAGATCGTCTCGGCCGTCCTTTCGTAGGACGGGGCGGAGAGCTTCTTTCCAAATGTATAAACGAAATTGGTTGGAAGCGCGAGGATGTTTATATTACAAATATTGTAAAGCGTCGCCCTCCGGAAAATCGCGATCCGTTGCCGGAGGAAATTGATGCGTATCGCCCGTATCTCGCTCGACAGATCGATATTATTGATCCGGCGGTTGTAGTTCCGCTCGGACGGTTCGCGATGAACTATTTTTTGCCAGAAGCAAAAATTACGCGTGACCAGGGAAAAATTTTTCTTGTCGGCGCGAAACGTGTATATCCGGTTTTCCATCCTGCGGCGGCGCTTCGATCAACAACCGTACTTAAAACGCTAAAAGAGAGTTTTCAAAAACTGCCTCGTATTCTTTCCGACACAAGCGTTGACTCGGTAATAACACTGACGCCGGAAAAAGCGCAAGATAGTCTTTTCTAGTTTAGCCGCCCAAAATGAACTTAAGCCCACTCTTCGAGCGGGCCAAAGCGAGTTCTAGGTTTTGGTAGGAGCGGTGAGGGCTTTAGGTCGAAGCTTGAGAAAGACGGTGGGTGGCGTAGGAACGCCGGGGTGCGATGTTTGAAGCACCGACTTGCCTCTCTCTTGAGATTCGATCTTAAGTCAACGTTTTCGGTTCGTTATTATTATATACTGCGCACACATCTTGGCCAACAAGAAAGCGACAAAAGTTGTGGAAAAACTCAATCTTTGTTGCGGAGTAAGGCGGTGTGCGGTATTGTATGAGCTAAGAGAGTGACCATACATGATCCTTCAAAGCATTTTGAAGGATTAGAAAGAACACGCTCCATAATCAATTATGAAAGATAAGCTCCGGATTGAGCGCTCTGCCGGTGTTGTCGCGTTCAGAAGAGAGGGCTCTCAAATTTATTATTTGTTGCTCCAGTATCCGCGGGGACACTGGGGTTTTCCCCGCGGCGCAATTGAGTCAGGCGAGTCGCCCATTGAAACGGCACGCCGAGAAGTAAAAGAAGAAACCGATATCTCGAAAATTCGTTTTTTCCCCGGTTATAAAGAGACTCAAAATTTCCGATATCAATGGCCGCCCGGCTCGGCGGATGCGGAACCGCGCCTGAAATTCGTCGTATTCTATTTAGGTCAAGTTTTCACGCGCGCAGTAAAAATTTCACATGAGCACAAAGATTTCCGCTGGGTTTCCTATGAACGTGCGTATCGTCTTTTGAAACACAAAAATATCCGTTCCATGCTTAAAAAGGCGCACGAGCTGCTTATAAAGAAATCTCTTTGACGAGAGCCGTGAAAGCGGCAGGATGATGTTCGGCGAGTTCGGCGAGTTTTTATAGAAAAAGGCATGATTACTTATATCCTCATCTTCGATGCTATAGCATTGTGGTTGTTGATATGGGCATTGAACTTATGGGGCAAAACCTTTCATCTTTTTATTTCCACTTTGAGTTTTAAGTGCTATCTTGAAAATAAATGCAAAAATTACCAGAACAACCCGATTCTCCAGACAACACAGAGGATCTCAACGAGCCGCGTTATGAACCCGGAGAATATCGCATTGAGATCCCAGTTGACACGGCAAGAGAAGATATCGAGAATAGCTTCCTCGATTTTAAGGTTGAGCGCATCGAATATCTTAGCGAGGGGATTGGAAGCACCACTTTTCTTGTTAATGGGGAATTTGTATTTAGATTTGCGAAAAATGAGCAGTCTAGCGCCTCGACTGAAAAAGAAATTAAAGTGTTGCCGGAGATCCAAACGAAAATTGACGTTCCCGTTCCTATTTTTGAATATGTGGGCAGCCAGCGTAGTAACCTTCGCTTGGTTGGATATAAAAAAATCGAAGGAGAAAGTTTAGAAAAAGTAGACGAGAAACTCACGCGGCAGCTTGCAACTTTTTTTCAGCAGCTTCATTCGATTGATATCGCGACAGCCGAACAGTGGAGACTACACAAACAAAATTTCCACTCATTTTATGAAAACGAGCTCGAAGATGCGCGGGGTTATGTTTATTCGCTACTCAAGCAGGCGTACCCCGCCGACGCGCAACGGATTAAAGATTATATCGAACAACTTTTTGCAACATACTTGAGTGATAAAGAAAATTTTAAGAACAAGCCCGCTGTTCTGCACGGCGATCTCGAAGCAGAGCACATTATTTTCAATAAGCAATCAAGAAAAATAGCCGGTATCATTGACTGGGGCGGAGCGCGAATCGGTGATCCCGATTACGATCTTTGGCGTCCGTATAGTCACTACGGTAGCGAATTTGTAGAAGAATTTCTGAAACACTGTCCGCATCAAAGTCCAGAATGCTTGCAGAAGAAGCTCGATTTTTTCTTTCGCGCTCAAATGATACATCGCACTGTTCGCCAGATCATGCTTGGTGATCAAGAAATGGCAAGGTGGAACCTGGTACGAGTACGTAAACAGGCGTTAGGAATTGGGTATTGGTATCACGAGTTGCGTGAGGATTAAAACTTAAAACCTGTTTTTTATTTCCGTGCCTCTTTATAGATAATCAAAATTACATAAATTGTGCTATAGCACGATTTATGTAATTTTGATTATTTTGTTTCTTTGAGAATCGCTTCAAAAACTGTTGGGTGGTGTTCGGAGCTTGGCGAGGTCTATCAATAGTTTTTTATTTAAAACTGGATTATTTCCACGCCGCCTGGGCAACTATTGTCGGGTTTATACCATGGCGGAGTACATGTGGTTGAGAAAATCTTGCAGTTGTTGGTAAATATATTTCTCGCGTCAGTTATAGCCAGACCGCAGACCCGAAAATTTAGAAAACTCCAAGATATAATAGCAACAAAAACAAGTACGATTGAGTAAATGGCAAGTTTACGGGCATATTTTTTCTTCTCATTTTTACTGAATTTTAAAACAATAGAAGTAACCACTCCAATCAGAGCTATCGTGAACGCCGCCTCAAATATCAACCCATTGCCCGGCGCGAAATTTAAAAAGAAGCCAGAAATAGCAAGTATAACCACTACGCCCATTAGAATTCTTATTAATACGATGAATAGTCTCACGAGAGTATTATACACTTAACTGTTCATTATTCAAAACTCAAACACTGGGAGTGCGAGTTTTCTGAAACACAAAAATATCCGTTCCATGCTTAAAAAGGCGCACGAGCTGCTTATAAAGAAATCTCTTTGACGAGAGCCGTGAAAGCGGCAGGATGATGTTCGGCGAGATGCGCAAGGATTTTGCGGTCTATTGCGACGTTTGCTTTTTTCAGGAGATGTACCAGACGGCTGTAGGAGATACCCGTTTGCCGTGATGCGGCGTTGATCTTTATATTCCAAAGTTTGCGCATGACGCGTTTTTTCTTCCGGCGGTCTTGAAACGAATGAATGCCCGCGTGCAGTAGCGCCTCGCGCGCGGCGCGTTCTTTTTTACTTCTCTGCCAGCGGAAGCCCTTTGTTTGTTTAAGGACATTCCTTCTGCGTTTTACTGAAGTTGTTCCGCGTTTTACTCGTGTCATGATTGTGGAAGATAGCGATTCTTGATTGATTTGCCAAAATCAAATTCTTTCCAGCCCTTAAGGCCGAGTTGTTTCACTCGGCGCTTCTTGGCGCTGAAGTGGTTCTGGTGAGGAAGACGCTTGAGGATTTTTCCCGTCTTCGTTACCCGTATTCTTTTTTGGACTGATTTGTTTGTTTTTGTCATGTTTTTCTGCCTCCAGTGTGACAAGGAACCCGCGCGGACTTTTCTTTGGTCCTTCACTTACCGTGTATGGTATGGTTATTGACTCCAGAATCTTATTGAGTCGATCTCCGATAAATTTTTTATCAAGATATTTTTCCCTTCCCCGAAGTGTAAGCTGGATCTGTACTCTATTGCCCTGCCGCATGAACTCCTCTGTTTTTTTTGCTTTGAGGGCAAGATCATGTGCTCCGGTTCCCAGTCGAACTCGTATTCCTTTTACTTCAACTTCGCGGGCTTTCTTTTTTGCTTTTTGCGCCTCCTTATCGAGTTGGTACTGGAATTTACCCAGATCCATGATGCGCACCACGGGAGGTTTCGCAGTCGGTGCGATCTCAATGAGATCAAGTCCGGCGTTCTGTGCAAGCGTAAGCGCTTCCTGGAGCGGCTTAATGCCCAAATTTTCGCCCGTTTGGTCGATCACTCGGACTTCGGGCGCTTTAATAAATTGGTTGATACGCGTTCGCTGGTTTGCCAATGCTCCATTAGTGTATAGAAAAATCATTCTCCCGTCAAGAACTCCACTTTCCCTCCCGCCGGGATTCACCCGGCTTTTTCTTTTTTACAAACTTGTGCGACACTGAAGATACCTCATGGCTATTGAAACACTTTATGCGTTCGGGAGCGTTGTCCTTGTAAGTCTTATATCGCTTGTTGGACTTTTTACTATTTCACTCAACGTGTATCGCGTGCGGAAAATGATTTTTGTCATGGTGGCGCTTGCGATTGGCGCGCTCTTGGGCGATGCGTTTATTCATCTGATACCCGAAGCGCTTGGAAAAGATCCCGGCTCGCCGTTTCCGCCGCTCCTGATAATCGGCGGAATTTTTACTTTCTTTGTTCTTGAGAAAACGCTTGAATGGCACCACCATAATCATGGCCATGATGAATCTGAAGAGCACAGCATCAAACCCGTTGGCAAACTCATTTTGGTTTCGGATGGTTTTCATAATTTTGTTGATGGGGTAATTATCGGAGCAAGTTATCTTGTAAGCGTGCCGGTTGGAATTGCATCAACAATTGCCATTGTGTTTCATGAAATTCCCCAGGAGATAGGGGATTTTGGGGTTCTGTTGCATGCGGGTTACACGAAGATGCGAGCGCTATTTTTGAATTTTCTCTCCGCGCTTTTTGCAATTCTCGGCGTGACGCTTGTCATTGCGGTTGGTGGTGCCGCGCAGGAAGTTATCACGTTTGCCGTCCCGTTTGCTGCTGGGGTTTTTATTTATATAGCATCTTCAGATCTTGTACCTGAACTTCATAAACGCCACGGTTTCAAAAACGCTGTGATTGAAGTCTGTGCCGCTTGCGCTGGGGTCGCCGCGATGTATTTTTTGCTCTTTTTCGAATAAAAATTTTCTGCTATTAAATAAAAACCCGCACGTGTGGTTACCACCCGGGCGGGATGAGTTCTCTGGGACACTGGGCCTGGTCAAAGGAATTTGCGCGTTTCCACCATGGCTCGAGCGATTCGAGCGTGGTGCAGGAGGTGGGCGCGCCAAGGTAGGCGGCAAGTTGCTTGATCTTGTTGGGCGAAAAAGTGCCGCCTCCGCTGGCTTCCCTTTCTTGCTCGAAGAGTGCTTGGACCGCTCTCCCATAGAGAAGAAGATTGACAGCTCGTCCCCCGCAACGCGTACGCAGCACGCGAAGTGCGCTATACACGCGCATGTGATCTTTCGGGATTGTTGTCGCCGCGATCAGCCGGCAGAAGATTTCGAATTGTCCCTCGATTGGAGTACTGATCGCATTCATTTCGTCGACTATCGATTCATGGAACGGCTTTCGTTTAGTCATTTTCCTCCCCCTGGGTTTCGAGGTGCCTTTCAGGAGAGTTTTATCACAAACGTGATCGCACGTCAAAAATCAAAGAGTTCGATATTTATGGAAGTGGGCGGAATTGAACCGCCATCCGAGAGTTCTTCCCAATGAAAATTTGTTACAGGCTTATTCAACAAAGTTGAAGGCATCTGATTAATTTTACGCGTGGGTATCAGATATAACACGCGCTAGCCGAGGATTATCACACCGGCATTCCGCGCACCCGGCGATTGCGGACCGATGTCCCTCACGCGATGCGTTCGGGATAAACCCTAGTGCTTAGGCGTAAGCCAAAGCAGGTCGGGGATTAAATAAGTTTGCACTTATTGTTGCGTGCTGGTTTTGAGAGAGGCACACACGCATGCTCTCGCCTGATTTTCAAAGGGTCGAGACCCCGTCGAGGCCTAACACTCCCGTATTAAAATTTTTTCAACTCACGGGAAATCTTACGTTTTGACTCGCGCTGTTTGATCACTTCGCGCTTATCAAACTTTTTCTTCCCGCGCGCAACACCAAACTGGAGTTTGATTTTGCGGACTTTATTATACACCCTTATGGGCACTAATGTCAAGCCGCGCTCATGTTCTTTGCCGGCAAGATACGACAACTCTTTTTTATGTAGAAGCAGCCGCCGCGTGCGATCCGGCTCGTAATCTTTCGGCGTATTTGATGGCTGATACGGCGGAATGGTCGCGCCCACCAAAAACGCTTCGCCTCCGCGTATAATTACACGTGCGCCTTCAAGACGCACATTGCCCGCGCGTACCGATTTTACTTCAAACCCAAAAAGCTCGATGCCCGCTTCGTATGTCTCGAGTATCTCGTAGTTAAAATATGCCTTTTTGTTTTTTGCAAGTGCCATGTGTTCAATATAGAACAAAAGCGGTTTTTGCGTTAGAGTGGGCTTAATGTCAAACAATCTGAAAAAACTGATTGCTGACTTGCTGGTTGCTGAAGTCGGCCGTGACGTAATTTTTTCTCTGGAGCGGCAAGAGGTTGAGGGTAGGGGAGACTATTCATCAAATATCGCGCTTGTGCGCGCAAAAGTTGAAAA
>Ga0156262_110_pt1 | contig 17127 bp, 11 predicted proteins | sample RifCSPlowO2_12_FD_107911 | JGI IMG/M metagenome (GOLD analysis project Ga0156262, IMG submission 107911) | Candidatus Ryanbacteria bacterium RIFCSPLOWO2_12_FULL_47_9c | reverse complement strand
CCCACTGGCCCCATGCACATCGGCAACGCGCGTGGCGGGCCCATTGGCGATGTTATCGCAAACCTTCTTGCCGAGACAGGTTACAAAGTTATACGCGAGTATTACCACAACGACGCCGGCGCACAGATTGCGCGCTACGCCGACTCTTTGTGGCATTGGTATCTTGTTGTGTGCGGCAAGCCCTCAACGCTTCTCGAAGATGGTTATGAAGGCCAGTATGTGCGCGAGTTTGCAGGTGCGGCTCACAAAAAATGGAAGGCGGGGCTTTTGAAAAAAAAGAATGGCAAAGAAATGCTTGCGGAGTTTGTGATTGATAAAACCCTCAAAGAAAATTTTGCGCTCATCAAAAAAATGGGCATTCAATTTAACCGCGTGGTGTACGAAAGCGCGCTTACAAAAACAAAGACGAAAAAAGTGCTCGCAGAGCTTACGCGAAAAAAGCTTTTAGTGAAAAAAGAGGGTGCCACGTGGTTTGCGTATAAAGATGTTGAAGCGGTTGTGCAAAAAAGCGACGGCACGCTCGTATATTTCGCAAGCGACATTGCGTATCACAAAGACAAATTCTCGCGCGCGGATTTGGTCGTTGACGAGCTTGGGGAGGGCCATGAAGGGCATATTTCCAAGCTCCGCGCGGTGGCCGACGTGTTTGGATTCCCGCAGGAAAATTTCAAAATCGTGGTACACGGGCAAGTTACACTCAAAAAAGGCGGCGAGGTTGTCTCGATGTCAAAACGCAAGGGTGATTTTGTAACAGCTCGTGAGGTGCTTGATGAAGTAGGCCCCGACGCATTCCGGTATTTTATGCTACAGTATGCGCCGCGCTCGGGCATGGTGTTTGACATGGAGCTTGCGCGCGCGAAGTCAAAAGAAAATCCCGTCTACTATATACAGTACGCACACGCTCGCGCTTCTGGCATTTTACTGAGATCCGATCTCAGTGTGAATATTACAAAAGCCGCGTGGGAGCTTTTAGATTCGGAGCCGGAGCTTGCGCTTATAAAACAAATTCTTGCGCTTTCGGAAACCATTGAAGATACGGCGCGCGATTTTCAGCTTCAGCGCCTTGCGCGCTATGCTTACGAGCTTGCACGCGCATTTACGCATTTTTATGAAACAACGCCGGTGATTGGCGCCGGAGGAAGTCCGACTTCCAAGAGGAAGTCGGACTTCCAAAACCTCGAATCCGCGCGCCTCGCGCTTGTATCAATCACGCGCGCCACTCTTGCCCGCGTCTGTAAACTTATGGGTATTTCCTCGCCGGATAAAATGTAGTATGCTTTTGCAGTATGGATATTGATCAGCAAAAATTTATTATAGGAGGGCTTGTTGCATTATTAATTTTAATAGGAGGTATTTTGTATTTGGCGGATAGTAACGAGAGCCAAAATGCAAGCGCGCCCCTTGCCAATGTTGGCTCCGGAGCAACAGCGTCAACTATTCCGCCCACAACCAAAACCATGAAAGCGACAATCAAAACACAAAAAGGGGATATTGCGCTTGAACTTTATCCGGACGCGGCGCCGAAAACAGTCGAAAACTTTATTGCAAAGGCAAAATCAGGATATTTCGATGGCCTCAAATTTCACCGCGTTGAAGATTGGGTTATTCAGGGCGGCGATCCGCTCTCGCGCGACGAATCGCAAAAAGAGCGCTGGGGCACGGGCGGTGGCGATATTGAAACAGAGTTGAGTGCGCGTCCGTTTGTTGAAGGTGCACTTGGCGTTGCGCGCGGACCTGATATTAAAGTTTCAAATGACTCTCAATTTTTCATCGTTAAAAAAGATTCTCAATTTTTGAACGATCAATATACTCTTTTCGGACAAGTGACTGCGGGCATGGATGTGGTAAACAAAATTACGCGCGGGGACACGATACGTGCGGTGACGGTTGAATAGTGCGGTTTTTTTGCGTATTATAAAAGAATGCACAGTGAGGAAGAGGTCCTTGGATTTTGGGCCCGCCGGAAGATATTCGAAAAGAGTATCAGCAAGCGCGGCTCCAATGCCAAGCGCTTTGTTTTTTTTGAGGGGCCGCCCTACGCGAACGGGCTTCCTGGTGTTCATCACGTAGAAGCGCGCGTATTTAAAGATGTCGTCGCGCGGTACAAAACCATGCGCGGTTTTCGGGTTGAGCGCAGAGCTGGTTGGGACACGCATGGACTCCCGACCGAAATGGCAGTTGAGAAAAAACTCGGCATCAAGCGTAAAAAAGATATCGAAGAAAAAATCGGCATCCGCGCGTTTGTAGAGGCAGCGCGCGCTGATGTATTTTTGTACAAAAAAGAATTCGAGCGCATGACCGAGCGTATCGGCTATTGGCTTGATTTGGAGCGTGCGTATGTGACGATGAACAATTCTTACATCGAATCGCTCTGGTGGATTGTCAAAGAGTTTTGGAAGCGCGGGCTTTTATACGAAGCAAATAAAGTTGTTTCATGGTGCACGCGTTGCGGCACTGCGCTCTCAAGCCATGAAATCGCGCAAGGGTACAAGCGCGTTACCGAAGATTCCATTTATATACGCTTTCGACTCAAAACGCGCCGCGCGTCTTTGCTTGTGTGGACTACGACTCCGTGGACGCTACCCGCCAACGTAGCTGCTGCGGTTCATCCGGATCTTGAGTATGTAACTATAGATGATAAGGGCGATAAATTGATTCTCTTGGCCGATCGCGCAAAAGTGCTTTTTCCAGAATCGGCGCCACTTTGGAAAGAAAAAGGTGGAAATCTCATAGGACTTGAATACGAAACGCCATTTCCAATGAGTGGCCTGCCCACGCAAGCAGGGCACGTTTATCGCGTTGTGGCTGGAGATTTTGTTTCTGGCGGAGAAGGTAGTGGTGTCGTGCACATTGCGCCAGCGTTTGGTGAGGACGACGCGCAAGTTGGCAAACGTGAAAATCTCCCGACACTTTTAACTATTGATGAAGAAGGCCGTTTTACCGATTCTGTGCCGCAGTTCAGGGGCATGTTCGTAAAGGATGCCGATCCGCTAATCATCAAAGATCTCGAGCAAAAAGGTTATTTGTGGCGGCGCGAGCCGTATGAACACGATTATCCTTTTTGCTGGCGGTGCGATTCGCCGCTCCTTTACATGGCGCGCCGCTCGTGGTGGGTTTCGGTTAGCAAAAAACGAAAAGAACTTGTGGAAGCAAACAAAAAAGTTTTCTGGCATCCGGAGTATATCAGAGATGGCCGTTTCGGTCAGTGGATTTCGGAAGCAAAAGATTGGGCTTTCAGCCGCGAGCGTTACTGGGGAACTCCACTGCCCGTGTGGAAATGCGCCTCATGCAATCACATCGAAGTTATCGGATCTGTTGATGACCTTTCACGCCGCGCGCCAACTTCCGGTAATACGTATTTTTTGATACGCCACGGGTATGCGAAAAAAAATTTTCTTCACATTAGCACTTCTCTTCCCGACGGCGGTAAATATCCGCTTTTGCCTCAAGGGCGGCGAGAAGTAAAAAAGACCGCGCAGTTGCTAAAAAAAATAGGGATTGAACTTATCGTATCTTCAGATCTTACGCGCACAAAAGAAACGGCAACGATTCTCGCGCGCGCTCTCAAAGTTCCGGTGCTTTACGATGAAGACATGCGTGATTTGCACACGGGCGATTTTGAAGGCAAGAGCGTGATGGAGGCGCTTGCAAGCATCGGGGGCAAAGATCGTTTCAAGACTCGATTTGCAGGTAAGGGTGGTGAATCGTGGGATGATCTTAAGGAGCGCATGTACAAATTTTTTCAACGTCTTGAGCGTCTCCATAAAAATAAAAAAATCGCGCTCGTGGGCCATGGCGATCCGTGGTGGTTTTTGGAAGCGACCATGAAAGGAACCCTTGAACCCGATAAAATTCCTCGGGAGAAATATCTGGAAAGCGGTGAGGTACACAAGGTTATTCCCATTGCCGTGCCACGCAACGATCGCGGCGAGACCGATTTGCACCGGCCGTATATTGATGAGATCGCAGTCAATTGTCCGATGTGTGGCGCAAGGATGATACGTACGAATGATGTGATAGACGTGTGGTTTGATTCGGGTGCAATGCCATACGCAGCATGGCATTATCCTTTTGAAAACCATGATCGTATAGATAAAAAAGTTTCTTATCCTGCAGACTTCATTGCTGAAGGCATTGATCAAACGCGCGGCTGGTTTTATACGCTCCTTGCGGTTTCCGTCCTTTTAGGCCGTGGCGCGCCCTACAAAAATGTTATGTCTCTCGGTTTTGTGCTTGATAAGACGGGCAAAAAAATGTCCAAGCGGTTAGGCAATATTGTTGAGCCGATGACACTTATTGAAAAGTATGGCGCCGACGCGGTGCGGTGGTATTTTTTCACAATCAACCAGCCCGAGGACGATAAGCTTTTTGACGCCGTTGATCTCGAGCGGGCGAAGCGCAATTTTCTAGATCTTTTGCTCAATACACTTAATTTTTATAAGTTGTACAAAAAACCAAAGCGCGCTACTAAAACAAAACCACTCACTCAAGCTTCGGGTAAGCATATTCTCGATCGATGGATGCTCGCACGCTTGGCTGTTGTACAGGGTGATGTGACAAAAAATATGGACGCTTACGATGTTGTGGGAGCTGCGCGCGCACTTGAGAATTTCATCGCGGAGGACGTTTCGCGCTGGTATGTGCGCAGGTCGCGCGAGCGCATGCGTGATGGCCAAGGGCTTGAAACATTGCGCGAAATACTGCTTGATACTGCGCGCCTTGCGGCTCCGTTTGTGCCGTTTACCGCTGAAGTAATCTATCACGAACTTGGCGGAAAAAAAGAGAGTGTTCATCTTGAGGATTGGCCGCAAAGACGGGCTTATTCGAGCGCGCTTGTGCGGTCAATGGATGAGATTCGTATGCTTTCTTCACGTGGGCTTGAATTGCGCGCACGGGCGGGAATAAAAATACGTCAGCCGCTCTCATTATTTTCAATTCGCAAATCAAGGATTCGAGACAAGGAGTTGTTTTCTGTTCTTAAAGACGAACTGAATGTCAAAGACGTTGTGATTAATTCTCGGATCGACGACGATGTCGCGCTGGATATTTCACTTACCGATGAGTTGAAAGAAGAAGGACTGGTGCGGGAAATTATCCGTTTCGTGCAGGATATGCGAAAACAGAAAGGACTAAATCCGCACGATTCCATTTATCTTACGCTCGCGGGCTCTCTTTCTCAAGAATCGGTCGAGAAGATTAAAAAAGGGTCGCGCGCCCGTAAAATTTTTATTGAGAACGGTGTTTCTGCCGGTACGAAAGTTGGCAATGTGATCGTTGTTGATCTCAAAAAGGTATGAGGGCTTACTATGGAACGGAGGGCATAGTGCTCGCTGCTTATGACAGGGGTGAGGCAGACCGGTGTATAACCTTTTTTACAAGAGACTTTGGAAGAGTTGATGCAGTTGCAAAGGGTCTCCGTGTTATCTCTTCGAAGTTAAGGGGCCATCTTACGTTATTTTCGCGCGTACGGCTTTTATTAACTCCCGGAAAAGAGTATTGGAGAATTCTTGATGCAGAGACAAAAGATGGCGGGCTTCCTTCCGAAGCCCCGGTACAGGATTTTGTGAACTTTCTCCTTGCGCTTACGGTATCGGGCGTGCCGGACAGTAGAATCTGGGAGGTTATTATCTCAATGCGCGGCGCGAAGAGCCGCGAGGATTTTTTCATGAATAAAATTTATGTGCTGGAGACGCTGGGTATTTTACCGGCGCAGGAAAAGCTCAAATATTTTTTTTCACCCCGTGCGTGTGCGTACATCGTTGGTATGTCGCGGGATAAGTTTTTGGAAAATGAGGAAGAGGTCCTGCTTATTGCGCTTGGGATTAAGAAAATTCTTTCCGCGAATCATATGGTATAATGATGTCATGGGGCTTGATGACTTGAAAAAGAAGCTGTCGCGGGAAGGGCAAGATTTCTCTGGTCGGTACGAAAGGCCTGAACTTAGAAGACATGTTGAAAAACAGGTACCAAGACGCGAATGGCGACGTGACGACAGAAGTGATGATTCTTCTTTTATGTGGCGCAGAATTTTTTGGTGGGGTGTTGGCGGCGGGCTTTTAGTGATCGCGCTTGTTTCGGTAGTTGTTCTTATTTTTTCGGGCGGTATTCGTATCGGAAGCAATGCGAACACGCTTCTTGACCTTACGGTAGAAGGGAGCGAGGAGATTGTGGCTGGCGATAAGGCTGTATGGAAAGTCGCGTACCATAATAACAATACGGTTGCCCTTCTGGATACGGTTATTACGTTTGAATTTCCACCAACAGCCCAGTCTTTGATCGGTGATTTTTCCACAGTTGGTCTCCCGCGTCAGCAGCTTTCTCTCGGAACAATTGCACCTGGGGGAAAAGGAGAAGAAATGTTTTCGGCAATACTTTTTGGCGCCGAGGGTGATACGCAGTCCGGCAAGGTTTTTCTTGAATACCGGCCGGAAGGATCATCAGTGCGGCTTTCAAAGGAAGTTGCGTTCAGCTCGCTTGTGACGAGTTCCCTTCTTGGTATCAGTGTTGAGACGCCTGAACAGCTAAAATCATCTCAAGAAGCGGAAATGTTGGTGCGCATTGTCTCGAGCGCAAAGACGCCCTATCGAGGCCTGTGGGCTGATGTTGAATATCCAGAGGCGTTCGAATATATATCAGCCGATCCTCGCCCCGTGCGCGGAGATCATATTTGGAGCGTAGGCGATTTGCCGCCGGACGGGGAGTTCACCGTTAAAATCAAGGGGAAGATTCGTGAAACCGTGGCCGTTCAAAATGCCCGTGCAAAAGTTGGACTTTATGATCGTACGACAGGAAATTTCGCCCTGTTTAGTTCTACGACAAAGTCGTTTGAGATTGCCCCCGCTTTCTTGGCGGTTTCATTTGAAACAATACAAGGACAACTTGAGCCGGGTGTTGCGACAGCGGGCGACTCGTTTATCGTTAACGTACGGTGGCGGAACAACTTATCGGTTCCCGTCACGAACGCGACTGTGGATGTGCGTTTTGAGGGCGAAGCGGTTGATTTACGTACTATTAAAAGTGAACGTGGAGAATTCAATCCGGCTCAAAATGCGCTCGTGTGGGTTCCGGGACGCATTCCGGAGCTTCTGGTTGTTGAACCGGAAGAAGAGGGCGCGTTTGGTTTCGAATTTCGAACAAAGAAAGATCTCGTTGGGAAAAACTTTACTGTTCGTCTTACGAGTTCAATGCGTGCTCCGGAGGTTCCTGAAGGATACGCGGGCGTTGATATCAATGGGCTTGCGACGGAGGAATTCAAAGTTGCCTCGCGTGTGGCGTTTTCACAGAAAGGATTTTACACTGATTCACGCATAAGAAATTCTGGACCGCTTCCTCCGCGCGTTGGTGAGGAGACGACCTATCTTGTAGTTTGGTCTGTTACCAATACGGCGAATGACATCACGGGGGCGGTTGCGCACGCGACACTCCCATCTTATATTCGTTGGATGAATGTGGTGATTCCCGCGGGCGGGGGAATCACGTTTGATCCAGTAACGCGCGAGCTCACTTGGTCTCCGGGTGCGATTTCTCCCGGGGTTGGTTACAGCACCCGCGCCAAAGAGGTGGCTTTTCAAATCGGTTTTACTCCGTCTGTTCCACAGGTTGGAACCATGCCACAGCTTGTATCGGAAGCTACATTTGAGGGAGTAGATGCATTTACCGGCAGAAAAGTTGCGATTACGTCACGTGAGTTTACGACGTCACTCGATGATGACCCCGCGGCACTGCAAAAAGATGGCAATGTACGAGAATAACAGCTGTGATAGTGTGTACGTATGGTAATGTTTGATACGCTTGTTTCTCTTGCAAAACGTCGCGGTTTTGTCTTTCCTGGTTCGGATATTTACGGCGGGCTTGCAGGCACGTGGGACCTCGGGCCGCTTGGCGCGGAGCTTGCGCACAATATCAAAAATCTCTGGTGGGATCATTTTGTAAAAAAACATCCCGAAAATTACGGTCTTGCGTCAAGTATTTTAATGCCCGAGGCGGTGTGGAGCGCTTCCGGACATTTGGATGGTTTCAGCGATCCGATGGAGGAGTGCAAAAAATGTAAAAAACGCTGGCGCGTCGATGAGATTCAGGGACGTCCGACGTCCAAGAGGACGTCGGACGTCCAAATATGCCCCGAGTGCAAAGGCGAGCTTGGTGAAGTGCGTCAGTTTAACTTGATGTTCAAAACGCATGCAGGGGCAGTGGCCGCCGACGAGAACGCGGTTTATCTGCGGCCGGAAATTGCCCAAGGCATGTTTGTACATTTCAAAAATGTGCTCGACACCATGCGGCCGACGTTGCCGTTTGGCATCGCGCAAATCGGCAAGGCGTTTCGCAACGAAATCGCGCCACGCGATTTCTTGTTTCGCGCGCGCGAGTTTGACCTGATGGAGTTTGAATATTTTGTGCGCGAGTCGGAGTGGGAAGAACATTTTGAAAAATGGCGCAAAGAGATGTGGGCTTGGGTTGAAAAAGTCGGCATTACAAAAGATCTTGTGCACGAACTCGAAGTGCCAAAAGAAGATCGCGCCCACTATTCAAAACGCACAATTGATTTTGAGTTTGACTTCCCGTTCGGCAGGAACGAGCTCTATGGTCTTGCGTACCGAGGGGATCACGACTTGGTCGAGCATGCAAAGCATTCGGGGGCAGATTTGCGCTACACTGATCCTGTTTCGGGAGAAAAATTTTTGCCGCATGTGGTTGAGCCCACATTTGGATTAGGCCGCACGGTGCTTGCGGTACTACTTTCGGCATACTGCGAAGATGAGCTTGGGGGCGAGAAGCGGGTTTTGCTAAAGCTCGATCCAAAAATTGCGCCGGTTAAAGTCGCTGTATTCCCACTTGTTTCAAATAAAGAAAATATAGTTGCAAAAGCGCGCGAAGTTTTCGAAATGTTAGTACCACAAATCGAAACCCGCTGGGACGACATCGGCAACATCGGCAAGCGCTATAGGAGACAAGACGAAATCGGCACCCCGTGGTGCGTGACAATTGATTATCAAACGCTCGAAGATGATACGGTCACCGTGCGTGATCGGGACACAGGCAATCAGGAAAGGGTTTCAGTAAAAGAATTAGTTTCATATTTTCAAGAGAGATTAAAATGAAATGGCCATTCGACTGAAGTGCGATAAGTGCAACAAGGAACTTGCCAAACCAGGCGCGTTGCTTTTCTCTCCACCAAACAAAAAGAGTATCGTACGAAAGTTTCATCTTTGCATAAAGTGCTATGGCGAGATGCTCAAGGCCTTGAAGAAGTAGTTTCTCGAGGCCTCTTTTATTTTGGGCGGTTTTGCGATAAGATTGTTATATGAAATTCACGAAGCGGACGTTTGAAAATGGCCTTCGGGCTATTGTGGCGCCGATGCAAAGCACCGAAACTGTGACGGTCCTCGTTTTTGTGGGTACGGGTGCGAACTACGAAACGCGCGAGATCAATGGACTGTCTCACTTTTTGGAGCACATGTTTTTCAAGGGCACCAAAAATCATCCCAAGCCAGGAGAGCTTGACCGCATGCTCGACTCGGTTGGTGCTATTCACAATGCTTTTACAAGCCGCGAGGAAACCGGCTATTGGATAAAAATTGATGCAAAACATTTTCCGCTCGCGCTCACATTTGTCTCTGATATTTTGCAAAATGCGCTTTTGAAAGAAGAAGAAATCAATCGCGAACGCGGTGTTATTTTGGAAGAGATGAAAATGTATTGGGATGATCCTCGAAGATATGTATGGTCGCTTTTGGAGGGACTTATCTATGGCGATAATTCATATGGATGGGATGTACTTGGTCCCGCGCGCAATATCCAGAAAATAAAGCGAAGTGCCTTTGTTAATTACTGGCGAAGCCAGTATGTGGCGTCAAACACTATCGTTGTTATTGCGGGAAATGTTTCTGAATCAACCACTTTTTCAAAAGTTGAATCTGTGTTTTCCGGTCTCCGGACGGGAAAGTACGCGAAGGAGCCGCCAATGAAGAAAGTAATTCTGGGGCCGCGTGTCCGTATTTTTGAAAAAAATACAGATCAATCTCATGTTGTGATCGGTGCCCTTGGGTACTCGCTTGAACATAAAGATCGATTGGTTGCGGATGTTTTATCCACGATCCTCGGCGGTTACATGAGCTCGCGTCTGTGGTCTGACATCCGTGGGAAGCATGGACTTGCATATCATGTGCATGCGGAACACCAGCCCTATAAACATACGGGATACTTTGCGGCGTATGCGGGGGTTCCTCATGAACGGCGAGAAGAGACGATTCGGAGAATTATAGGACACCTTGAAAAGATAAAAAAATCTGGCGTTACGAAAGAAGAGCTTTCCCGCGCAAAAGAAAATATCAAGGGACGCATGGCGATTTCTCTTGAATCTTCCGATGAGGTGGCAACATTTCTTGGTACGCAGGAAGTGCTTTTAGGTAAGATTAAGACGCCCGATGAGCTTAAAAAACGCATTGAAAAAATCACTGGAGAAGACATCGCGCGGGTAGCGAAGAGTCTTTTTCAAAAAGATAAAGTATATCTTGCTATTATTGGTCCCCATCTCAAGGAGGAAGCTTACGATGGGATATTGCGATCGATATGAGATCCCATATTACAACCTATGAGATTACAACAGGAACATTCGTGCGTTTCTTGCTTTTGGTCCTCGGCATTGTCTTTATATTTGCGATTCGGGACGTGGTCATGATAATTCTTGTTTCCATAGTGCTCGCGTCGGCAGTAGATCCGCTCGTGCGTTGGTTTGGGAAAATAAGGATTCCGCGCGTACTTGCGGTGCTCATTATATACTTGACTGGAATTGTTGGTTTTCTCGGGGTGTTTTATTTTCTTATCCCGCCGATTGCTTCAGATTTTAGGGATTTCTTTACGCGGCTCCCTTCTCTTATTGAAAATGTTCTTGTTCGGCTTCAAGACAAAGCACCATTTTTGTCACTCGATTTCGTTCTTTCTACATTACGGGATGTTGCTGTCAATGCCAACGAGTACGTTGGTATAGCGTTTGGACAATTTTTTAATACTGCAACAACACTTTTCTCGGGGATATTTTCATTTTTGTTAATCATGGTAATTTCATTTTATCTTGCGGTGCAGGATGACGGCGTCGCAAATGTATTGAGAATCGTGACACCAAAAGAACATGAGGACTACATTTTGCATCTTTGGGCCCGTACGCAACGAAAAATTGGTCGCTGGCTACAGGGGCAAATTCTCTTGGGGCTCATTGTGGGCGTAATCGTGTTTATTGCGCTTACGATTCTACGGGTTCATTACGCGCTTGTACTTGCGGTACTCTCGGCAATATTCGAGATCATACCTTATTTTGGGCCGATTCTTGCAGCCATGCCCGCAATTGCGGTTGCGGCGATCCAAGATCCTCTTTTGGGATTCATTGTTTTATGCCTTTATATTTTGGTTCAGCAAATGGAAAATCATCTTATTTATCCTCAAGTTGTTAGAAAAACAGTTGGCGTGCATCCACTTCTTGCAATCATAGCGCTTCTGATTGGGGGAAAATTGGGTGGGATCATGGGTTTCATTGTTGCGATTCCCATTGCGGTGGTGCTTGTTGAATACTTTGATGATTTTTCCGCGCGGAAGAGAAATCTTGTCTAGGCCCCCATGTTAAAATTTTACATCACAACTGCCATTGATTATGTCAATGCTTCTCCGCATCTCGGGCATGCTTACGAAAAAGTTATTACGGATGTGGTTGCTCGCTGGCACCGCGCGCAGGGCGACGAAACCTTTTTTCTAACCGGTACAGATGAGCATGGCGCAAAAATCGTACGGGCCGCTGATTTGGCAGGCAAAAAACCCGAAGAATTTGTCGCAGACAATCGCAAGCAGTTTCAAGAACTCTTGGAACTGCTCAACATTTCAAACGACGACTTCATTTTTACGTCTGATCAAAAGCGCCACTGGCCGGGCGCTGTAAAGTTGTGGGAGAAACTTGCTGATGCGGGCGATCTGTATAAAGCGAAATACGAGGGTCTTTACTGTGTGGGGCATGAGGCGTTTGTAACTGAAAAAGATTTAGTCAATGGTGTTTGCGCTGATCACCAGCAAAAACCGGAAGTGATCGAAGAAGAAAATTATTTCTTCCGACTATCAAAATACGCGGCCCGCGTTAAAAAGGCGGTTGAATCGGACGAGCTTAGGGTTTTGCCGGAATCACGTAAAAACGAAGTGCTTGCATTTTTGACTGGCAATGTTGAAGACGTGAGCTTTTCCCGCCCGTCAAAAGATATTACATGGGGGGTTCCCGTACCCAAAGATCCCGAGCACACGATGTATGTATGGGCCGAGGCGCTTACAAATTATATTTCCGCGCTTGGATATGGAAGTGCTGATGAGGCGCGCTTTGAAAAATTTTGGCCCGCAGATGTTCATATTATAGGCAAGGATATTTTGCGTTTCCACGCGGTTTACTGGCCGGCTATGCTTTTGGCTACCGGGTTGCCATTGCCAAAAACGATTTTCGTGCACGGTATGATTCTCTCAAAAGGTCAGAAGATGTCAAAAACAATCGGTAATGTCATCAACCCGGTTGAGATGATCAGCGAATTCGGCGCGGATGCATTTCGGTATTTTGTCTCGCGCGAAATCCCATTTGGAGAGGACGGCGATTTTACGCGCGAGCGGTTTCGTGAAGTTTACGAAGGTTCGCTTGCCCATGGGCTTGGAAATTTAGCATCGCGCACGGCGGCAATGATTGAAAAATATTTCTCGGGCGCTATTGAATGTCCGGAGGAAGCAGAACGCATGTCCGTGCCTACTCGTCGCGAGCTCCGCAAGGAAGTTTCATCGGAACGGGTGTCTCTTTCTGGTGAAAGCATCGAGCGTTACTTTACGCTCGGCGTCGTCAGATTTTTTGAGGATGCGATGGCTTCGTATAAACTTACCGATGCGATTTCTGTCTTGCAGGCATTTTGGACGCTGCTCGACGGTTATATTCAAGATTACGAGCCCTACCGGCTTGTCAAAACTGATCCGGAAAAAGCAAAAATTATTTTATGGAATGTCGCTTGGCATATTGTGCGCTCGGCAGTTTTGCTCGAGCCGTTTATGCCAGAGACTTCGGCAGCGCTTCTAAAACTTTTTGGTGTATCTCGCGCGGATGCGGAGAGTCCTGCGCGCATTGTGATCTCAAAATCTGGGCCGCTTTTCCCGTCGAAAGAAGAGAAAAAATAATTTTATGGAGATGCGGCTTGTAGATATTCACGCGCATGTAAATTTCAACGCGTTTCGCGAAGACGGCGACGACGTAATAAAGCGAACGCTCGCGGCAGGTACCGGCATGATTTTGGTCGGCTCGCAGTACGATACATCGCGCCGCGCAATAGAATATGCCGAGCGCTATCCCGAAGGTGTATGGGCGGCGGTTGGCTTGCATCCTATTCACACAGGCGAGGAATTTCATGTGGACGGCGAGGAAATTGCATCTGCAGGAGTTCCCGGTTTCAAAACACGCATAGAAGAATTTGATTATGAAAAATATAAAGCGCTTGCAGTGCATCCAAAAACAGTTGCAGTAGGTGAGTGCGGTTTAGACTACTATCGTGTTGGCCCGTCTCGACTCGGTGGTCGAGCCGAGGCGGATAAAAACGGGGTGGATAAGCAAAAACAAGCCGAGGTTTTTCGCAGGCAAATCCAGCTTGCGCGAGAAGTAAAAAAGCCACTCATCATACATTGCAGAAATGCTTACGATGATCTCTATGAAATATTAAAACAAGAACACGCGGGTCCGCCAGTTGGCGGAGGTGGCACAATACATTTTTTTGCGGGTTCGTGGCAAGATGCACAAAAATTTCTCGGTCTTGGGTTTCATCTTTCGTTTACGGGCGTCATCACTTTCGCGAGGGACTATGACGAAACTCTTAAAAATGCACCACTCGATCGCATCATGGTTGAAACCGATGCGCCATACGTCGCGCCAGTACCATACCGCGGCAAACGCAACGAGCCACTTTATGTAGAAGAAATCGCCAAAAAACTCGCCGAACTCCGCGGTATTTCTTTTGAAGAAGTTGCGCGTCAAACCACCAAAAACGCCAAAAGACTTTTCGGTTTGGATTAAAAAATATGCCCGTACAGCACGGGCATACACACGTCAAGCATTTTGCGCTAGGATGAAAAGATAAATGAAGCGATACGATTTCAAAAATATAGAGAAAAAGTGGCGCGAGAAATGGCTTGCAGATAAAACTTACGAGCCGGATTTGGATAGGGCTTCAAGGCCGTTTTACAACCTCATTATGTTTCCATATCCATCGGCGGAAGGGCTGCATATCGGTGGCGTGCGGACGTTTACCGGTGTTGATATTTATGGAAGATGCAAGCGCATGCAAGGGCACGACGTTTTCGAGCCGATCGGGCTCGATGGCTTTGGGATTCATTCTGAAAATTATGCAATCAAAATTGGCAAGCATCCGAAAGAGCATGCCGCCGATTCAGAGAAAAATTTCTATCGCCAGCTTTCAGAAATCGGCAACGGTTTTGCCTGGGACAAGCGGCTTGAAACGTATGACCCTGAATATTATCGCTTTACGCAGTGGATTTTTGTGCAAATGTTTAAGGCAGGGCTTGCATATCGAAAAAAGGCGAGCGTAAACTGGTGCCCAAAATGTGCAACAGTGCTTGCTGACGAACAGGTAATTGCAGGCGAGTGTGAGCGGTGCCAAACGCAAGTTATAAAAAAAGATCTCGAGCAATGGTTTTTCAAAATTACAAATTATGCCGAGCGGCTACTGCAGGGCCTCGATCATATTGACTGGTCGGAAAAAGTAAAAATCGCCCAGCGCAACTGGATCGGCAAAAGCGAAGGTGCCGAGATTGATTTTAAAATTAAAAATTCGGATCGCGTTATTACAATTTTCACCACGCGGCCTGATACGCTTTTCGGGGCTACATATATGGTACTTTCGCCGGAGCATCAACTGATATCAGAACTTGCAAAGCAAATACAAAATAAAGATGAGGTGCTTCGATATATCGAAGCATCACGAAAGAAAACACAGGAAGAGAGGCAGGAAGCAAAAGAAAAAACGGGTGTCGAGCTCAAGGGCATCAAAGCAATCAACCCGGCAAATGGCGAGGAAATCCCAATTTGGGTTGCCGACTATGTTCTTTCTGGCTATGGCACGGGCGCAATTATGGCGGTTCCAGCCCACGACGAGCGTGATTTTGAGTTTGCTTCAAAATATGAATTACCCGCGCCAATCGTAATTTGCCCACATTGGCCGGAGAAAACATGTCCGATACTCGATGAAGCATATACTGGCGAAGGCCATCTGGTTGCATCTGGAAAATTTGATGGCATGCCGTCGGAAGAAGCAAAATGGAAAATTGCCGAAGCTGTCGGCGGAAAAAGAAAAATACAATATCGCCTGCGCGACTGGCTGATTTCTCGCCAGCGCTATTGGGGCCCGCCGATCCCAATGATTTGGTGTAACAAATGCGCAAAATGGACGCCCGAGCGCGAAGAAAATTTGCCGGTACTCTTGCCGGATGTCAAAGAATTTCGGCCGACTGGCACCGATAAATCTCCGCTCGCAAACTTTCCCGAGTTTTATAAAACAACATGCCCCGAGTGCGGGGGAGAAGCGCGAAGAGAAACCGATGTGTCAGACACTTTTCTGGATTCTGCGTGGTACTACCTTGGATACTTGATTCTCGGAGATCAAAAATCAAATATCAAAAATCAAAAAAACCCCTTTGATAACGAGCGAATTTCACGATGGCTGCCAGTACACATGTATATCGGAGGTGCGGAGCATTCGGTTTTGCATTTGCTCTACGTGAGGTTTCTTTCGATGGCTCTGCACGACATGGAGTTTGTTGATTTTGCAAAAGCTTCTTACGGAGATCCGATCTCCGTATTTCGCGCGCACGGGTTAATCACGAAAGACGGAGCAAAAATGTCAAAATCGCGCGGCAACGTGGTGAACCCGGATGATTACTTTATGGCGTACGGCGCCGATGCCATGCGCATGTATCTTGCGTTTATGTCGCCGCTTACCGAGGACGGAGATTTTCGCGATGACGGCATCAGAGGCATCACGCGGTTTTTGGGCAGGGTTTGGAATTACTATAACGGTGCCAGGACATCCGATGTCCAACGGACATCGGATGTCCACGACGTCTCCGAAACTGTTCGCCTCACGCACAAAACCGTCAAAAAAGTTTCGGAAGATATCGAATCGCTCTCGTACAACACGGCAATCTCGGCTCTTATGATTTTGCTTACACAAATGGAAAAGGCGCAAAGTAGTTTTGCGGATGTTGCGTTTTTGCTTATGCTTGCACCTTTCGCACCGCACATTACCGAAGAAATTTTTGAGCTGCGTGGTTCAAAAGAGTCAATCCACAAAGCGCCGTGGCCAAAGTATAATCCGGCAATGATTCAAGATGAAACATTCGAGCTTGTAATCCAAATCAACGGCAAAGTGCGCGATATGGTTGAGGCACCCATTGATATTACCGAAGAAGCCGCGCGCTCGCTTGCGCTCGCGCGCGAGAAGGTCAAAACTTTGCTTTCGGGAACAGCTCCAAAGAAAATTATTTTTGTCCCAAAGCGGCTTATAAATATTGTTGTTTAACTTCGGCAGGTTCCTTAACTCCGCGCCATAATGATTTTTAATACGATATATCGTATTAAATTCCACTCTCCTCTCTTGTCTTTTTGGCAACTTTTTTGCGCAAAAGAGCGGCAAGCGGCTGATAAAAGTTATCCACAACAGACTTGTAATTTTTTTTTTGCTAGTAGCCTAAAGTTAGAATCTATACCACTTTATTGTGGATATTTATTAGCTAACTATCATAAAAACTATGCCAGAAAAATTTGAAGGTGATACGCCACCACAAGAGCGTAAATGGGGAGAGCCGGGGATTCAGGAGGTTTCGGCTACGGTCACTGGCTACGGCAGTCCACGACACGGAAGTCCGCCGGCCGAGAGACATGTGGTGGCATATCGTTATAGGGAAGTTAATCCTGGAGTGTTGCAGCCTGTTTTCCGCGATGGTACGCCATGGATTCTTGATGGGGTTCCGATTCAGCAGGATAAACTCCCAGAAGACTGGAGAGCTGAAGTGATACATAGGATGCCGGATGAAGAGCATGGATGGACATGGCTTGAA
>Ga0156262_114_pt1 | contig 20536 bp, 20 predicted proteins | sample RifCSPlowO2_12_FD_107911 | JGI IMG/M metagenome (GOLD analysis project Ga0156262, IMG submission 107911) | Candidatus Ryanbacteria bacterium RIFCSPLOWO2_12_FULL_47_9c | reverse complement strand
ATCGGGGTTGCATTTCCAGAAGCCATGCATTATTTTTCTCCCGAAAAGACAGCGCTTGTTGGCAATCCTATTCGGCGAGGCATCATTGGCGGATCGGAAGATGAAGCGTTTGATATCTTCGGACTCGAAAGTGGCGTTCCGGTAGTTCTCGTATTAGGGGGCTCGCAGGGCGCGCAAAAGATCAATGAAGTGATTCTTACTGCTCTGCCTGAACTTGTTGAACGTGTGCAGGTTATTCATTCAACAGGACAGATACACTATGAAAGTGTAAAAGGTGAAGCAGAAGTAGTACTTGCCTCGTCCGCACATAAAAAGCGTTATCATCCTTATCCTCTTTTACAAATTAGTCAGCTTCGTAACGCCGCATTCGTCGCCGATGTTGTTATATCTCGTTCGGGGGCGGGTTCGATTTTTGAAATTGCGGCATGGCAAGTCCCCGCAATTCTTATTCCAATTGCAAACTCTGCCCAGGATCACGCCCGGGAAAACGCATATAATTACGCCCGTACGGGAGCCGCGGAAGTAGTAGAGGAGGAAAATCTAACGCCCCATCTTTTACAGTCGGAGATCATGCATATTATTGAGGATACCGAACGGCGCACGGAGATGAAACAGGCGGCGGGCTCATTCGCAAAACTTGATGCAGCCCAAAAAATCGCGAATGAACTTATTCGGCTCGGGATTCATGAATAAAACAAATAATATTCGAGTTCGTATCGCGCCGTCTCCAACAGGTTTTTTTCATATTGGTACCGCGCGCACGGCGCTGTTTAATTGGCTCTTTGCGCGAAAGCATGGCGGCGCGTTCATTGTGCGCATTGAAGACACGGACCGTGAGCGCTCGAAGGCAGAATTTGAGGTTGATATTACAGAGAGTTTAGAGTGGCTTGGCTTGGTGCCCGATGAATTTTATCGCCAGAGCGAGCGCACGGAGATTTACAAGAAATATCTTGAAAAACTTCTTAAAGAGCGCAAGGCGTTTTATTGCGCTCATAGTATTGAGGAACTTGAGCAAGAATCCGAACGCCAAAAGAAAGCAGGTCAGGTGCCCTGTCATCTCTGCGACGATCGGGATGCGCGCATAACGGAAGGCATTATTCGGTTTAAGAATAACGAAACAGACGCGATCATAATTGGTGATCTTATTCGCGGTGAAATACGCTTTGATCCGCGACTTATTGGGGATTTTGCACTTGCGCGTAATCTTGAAGAGCCACTTTATAATTTTGCAAACACAGTTGACGACCGCGAGATGGATATGAGCCATGTCATACGTGGCGAGGATCATATTTCGAACACTCCGAAACAAATACTTGTTGGCCGCGCACTGGGGTTTACACAACCGCGGTGGACACATGTGCCGTTGTTGTTGGGTTCCGATCGTTCAAAACTTTCAAAACGACATGGCGCGCTTGCAGTTCGCGAATATCGCGCGCAAGGATATTTGCCCGAGGCGATGCTTAACTTTGTTGCACTTTTGGGTTGGCATCCTCCCGCAGGGAAGAGGGGAGAGCGCGAACGTGAAGTATTCTCGAGGGATGAACTCATTGAGCTTTTTTCATTGGAACGTATTCAGAAAGCTGGAGCTATCGCCGAGATGCAAAAACTTGATTGGTTCAACAGAGAGTATTTAAAAAAATTGAGTGACAAAGAGTTTATTGATCGTGCCGCGCCCTTTATTTCATCTCCGGAAGGAAAACGCGTGCCCAAAGAGTTACTGCCTATTTTTAAGAAACGCATTACGCGACTGTCCGATGTAGATCAAGAAATTAGAAGCATTATTAATTTATCCGACTACGAGGCGGGCGTTTTATTGAAAGGTGATAGAGAGGGGGCTCACGTTTGCATGATCATTGACACGATACTTAATATATTGTCAAGAATTGATCCTCAAAAATTTAGTGGTGTTACTGCCCGAGAGGCCCTAGATCCGTTGGTTAAAAAAGAGGGCATTGGAAGCGTTTTATGGCCTCTGAGAGCTTCTTTATCGGGTAAAGAGGTGTCGATTGGCCCGTTTGAACTGGTTGATATTTTAGAAAAAGACGAAGTGGTTCGGCGGCTCATTGTCGCCAGAAACAAGCTTTAGCTTTAGGTATGAGAAATAGCGCCAGGATTTTGTTTCTCTGCATCCTTGTACTTTTCTCAACGCCGTTATTGCTGTTCGCTGCAGATCCTATCATGGATCTTCGCAATAAAATCAAGGAGCGAGAAGATGAGATTGCAAGACTCGAGAAAGAGATCTCCGCTTATCAAGGGTCATTGGAACAACAATCAACCCACTCTCAAACTCTGGGAGGCGAGATCAAAAAACTCGAAACTCAAATTAAAAAACTCACTGCCGATATCCGTTGGACCGAAGCTCAAATTCAGAAGACTGGTTTTCGCATTGAAGAGTTGAATGGAGAAATTGACGGGAAAAAGAATGATATTGAAGAGGGGAAAGCCGTGCTGGCCGAACTTATTAAATCTCCCAATGAAAGCGATGATAGTTCTCTAATCGAAATACTCTTTGCACGCGGGACGCTATCAGATTTTCTTGGGGATCGTGAAAATACATTTCGCGTGAACAGAGACCTCGAACGAGAAATTCGCAATCAGCAAGTGCGCAAAAAAAATCTTGAGGAAGAACGTAATAAGAAAGAACAGCAAGAACTCGAATATACTTCTTTCAAACGCGATCTTTCTGGGAGGAAGTCGATCCAGGAATCGGTTAATACGGAGAAAAATGAACTTTTGAAGGAAAGTCAAAACAAGGAGTCCCAATTCCAAAAATTATTGCGGGAAAGAGAGGAAAAACGCAAACTTATCCAAGATGAGTTGATTGCAATTGAAGAAGAACTCCGCGCACGGATTGATCCTTCGTTGCTTCCCCAGAAGAGAAAAGGCATATTGGGTTGGCCGGTTGCCGGTCCCTTTATCACACAGGGATTCGGATTTACCCAATTTGCACAGACCTATGGCAGCGATATTTACAAGGGCAAAGGGCACAACGGAGTAGATTTCCGAGCGTCTGTTGGAGCACGCGTTTTAGCCGTGGAAGACGGAAAAGTAAAAGATTTTGGCAATACCGATACGATTTGCAAGGGCGGCTCCTACGGGAAATGGGTGATTGTTGAACATCCAAATAATCTCTCGTCATTATACGCGCATTTATCATCGGTGGCTGTCACGCGCGGCCAGAATGTGCGGCGGGGCGATCTCGTCGCGTATAGCGGGGCAACCGGATATGTAACGGGACCACATTTACACCTCACGATTTACGCGTCAGATACATACGAACTTAGAAAAACAAACCACTGCGGCGTTGTACCCGCGGGGGGATTTATTGATCCCATGGATTACTTGCCAGATATGATATAATACTGAGATAGAGCAATATTACGATTTATGAGGTTTCATTCATCATCTAAATCTTCCGGTTTTATACAACTCATAGTTATCATTATTTTATTTGTTGTTATTTTAAGTCTTCTTGGCGTATCGATTAGTTCTCTTATAAACGACAAAACACTCCAAGAAAACTTTTTGTTCCTGTGGAGCGGAATTGTATGGTTCTGGAATACCTATGCCCATACTTTTTTTGTTTTCCTTTGGCATACAGTTGTCTCAAACAATAACTAGGTCTTGCTAGAATCTCTGATATGTCGCAAAAGCTATATTGTGCGACCTGTTATTAATCTTTTTATAATCCTTCAGAGACGACTTCCCCTGTCGATCTCGTGTACAATATAAAACAAATATGAGAATATCGTATTCATCACTTGAAACATATAAACAATGCCCGCAGAAATATAAGTTTCAAGAAATCGACAAAAGAAAAGCACCGAAAACAAAAGAAGCAATTTTCGGTACGGCCATACATAGCGCGCTTCAATTTATGTTCTCGCGTGATCCCCTGTTTCCCACACTTTCGGAAGTTGTGGAGCATTTTCGAGATAAGTTCATGGAAAAATGTTTATTGCCGGAAGCTGACGCGGCCCGATATTGTGATGTTGGAGAGAAGATGCTCGCAAATTTTTATAAGAAGAATCCGCCATGGAATTTCAATGTTATTGACCTCGAATCGCACTTTGAAGTTGCTGTTGTCGATGAGATTTATAATGTTTCGCATACCCTTGCGGGAAAAATAGACAGGATTGATAAACTTTCAGACGGATCATATGAAATCATTGATTATAAAACGAACAGAAGACTACCGTCACAGAATGATACCGATAAAAACCAACAACTCGCGGTCTATCAGCTCGGCATTAAAAAACGCTGGCCTCATGTCGATCCTTCCAAAGTGAAACTTTCGCTTTATTTTCTGCGAGCCGAGGAAAAAATTTCTACTTTTCGTTCACCCGAAGCGCTTGCTCATGCGGAAAACGAGATTCTCTCGCAGGTTCGCATAATCGAAGAAAAAACGCAGGAAAACGATTTTCCCCCAGTACCCTCGGCCCTTTGCGACTGGTGCGGATATAAGCCGATCTGTCCCGCATGGCGGCATTTATATGAAAAAGAAAAAAAACCGGAGATTCAAAGCGCAATTAATGAATTTCTTGAACTGAAAAGGGAAATCGATGAGCGGAAGAAAAAACTTATTTCTTTGGCGTCGATTGTACGCGAATATATGCAAATAGAAAAACTGGAACGCGTTTTTGGGGATATGGGGTCTATTTTACAGTCGCGGCAAGAACGTGCATCATGGGATTCTGAAAAAGTGCGGGAAATCCTTTCAGGTAGTAATATTTTGGATTCTGTAATGACCGTCGATCCGCAAAAACTATCTTTTATTGTGCGATCACTCCCTGATGAAATACAAGAAAAACTCAAGAAAGAAGCGCGTACCGTAAAAACTTTTGTGGTTTTGAAGGTCTCGAGAAAAAAAGAGAAAGCACCCGAGTAAGCGTGCGATATTAACATTGTGTCGAAGGTTCAAATCCGGCTTTTTGGGCGGATGCTTCGTCATTAAAATAAATCTTATTTTCTGTTTTGATGCGATTTATAGATGCGCACCCCGCTGGGTAATATTTTGATCCATTTCGCGAAGCGATAAAATGGGTATCTTCTATTGGGCCAGCCGCGGCATTAACAGAGAATGCTTGTTGTTCGTAGATAATTTCTTTTTTTCCGCGTGATTTTTCATATAACACTCCCGATCCCACAATAATTAATATCGCGAGTATGCTTATGAGTACAATAAAAATATCATTTTCCCACGCCTTGATTTTTTCTTGTAACCGGGTTAACATAAATTTATTATAGAAAATAGTCTAAAAATAAGGAAATTATGGCGCATACTAAATCCGGTGGATCAACACGAAATACGAGGGATTCGCAGCCAAAATACCTCGGGGTAAAACTTTTTGGAGGTGAACGGGCTCGGGCGGGTACCATTATTGTCCGCCAGCGCGGAACACGTATTACAGCTGGTCCTGGAGTTCGTGTTGGCAGAGATCATACTCTCTATGCTATTCGGGAAGGAGAAGTGCTTTTTGAAGAAAAAAGAAAAAAGCATTTCGACGGCAAAACAGTCTGGCGCAAACAAGTAAGTATCGTAAGCGTCTAAAAATACTAGTGGATTATTTTTTCGTTTTGATCGCCGCGCGGATAAACTCACGGAAAAGCGGGTGGGGGTTGAGTGGGCGGGAGAGGAATTCGGGATGGAATTGGACACCGACGAAAAATGGATGATCGCGAAGTTCAATGATTTCAACTAATTTGCGCTGTGGGTTTATCCCCGATACAATCAGTCCCCTCTTTTCAAGACGTGGCAAAAATTTAGAATTTACTTCGTAGCGATGGCGGTGGCGCTCTTTTATACGAGCGGTTTTATAAGAACGTTTAGCGATCGTGCCGTCTTTTATCGCGCAATCATAAAGCCCGAGCCGCATCGAGCCGCCGTAGTTTTTTGATGAAAGCAATTTTTCTTGTTCAGGCAGAATATGAATAACCGGATAGGGGGTTTTTGGGTTGATCTCTTCAGTATGGGCGCGGTCCATTTTGGCCACGTGCCGTGCAAATTCTACGACCGCCAGTTGCATACCATAACAAAGCCCGAAATACGGAATTTTTGCGCGTCGGCAGTATTCAATGACGCGAATTTTACCCTCAACTCCCCTTGTGCCAAATCCGCCTGGAACCACGATCCCGTCGTATTCTTTGAGTTCTTTTAAGAGTGTAGGTCTCTTCTCGTATTTTTCTACATCGAGCCAAGAAAGAACTGGTTCGCGCCCATGGAACCAAGAGGCGTGTTTGAGCGATTCGATGACGGAAATATATGAATCGGCAAGAGAGAAGGAGCCGCTGGCAAAATATTTGCCTACAACACCGATTTTAACCGGTTGTTTTGAAGGCCGCTGAATAGTTTTGACAAGGCGCTTCCAGTCTTTGAGGTCGGTTTCCTTTTTCTTGAGGCCGAGTTTTCTAAGTACGATTGCACCGAGCTGATCTTTCTCAAAATTAACCGGGACCTCGTATATCGATTTAATATCGGGAGCGGAAATAATATCTTCCTCATGAAGATTGAGCGCAAATGAAAGTTTTTGTTTTCTTACTTTATCAAGGGGTAGTGCGGAACGGGCGAGAATGATATCCGGTTGGATTCCAGCCGAGTTTAGCGAGCGTACTGCGTATTGCGTCGGTTTTGTTTTCATCTCGCCGATCATGGCTGGTATGGGAAGATAACTTACCATTACAAAAAGTACGTCTTTTGGATAGTGGAGATGGCGCTGGCGCAGAATGCGCGCCGCTTCCAAAAATAAAAGATTCTGATACTCCCCTATCGTTCCGCCAATTTCGACAAGCATGATATCTGCCTTGTTGATGCGTTGCGATTTTTGGATACGCGAGATGACTTCTTCCGGTACGTGCGGCACCACTTCAACACACTTGCCACCAAATTCTAAGTTGCGTTCTTTCTGGATAAGCGCCTGGTAAATACTGCCGGTGGTCATGTAGTCCACTCGGTGAAGGTTTTTATTAAGAAAACGCTCGTAATTGCCGATATCTTGGTCGCACTCGAGGCCATCTTCAGTGACAAAAACTTCCCCGTGTTCGGTGGGATTCATAGTGCCTGCGTCTACGTTGACGTAGGGGTCAATCTTCATCGCCGATACGGAAAATCCATACGATTGAAGAATTTTACCAAGTGATGCGGTTGCTACACCCTTGCCAATACCCGACATGACTCCCCCGGTGATGAAAATAATCTTACTCATAATATCTCTTGAATAATGACGCGGATCGGTATCTTTTGTCCACCGAGTATGATTAATATTGTATGTTCCCCGATTGTTTTGAGCGGGGAGGCGTCAATAGAATTTTCCGAAATGAGCGAGAACCCTTTTTTGTGGAGTGAGTCCACGATATCCTCACGGGAAACCGCCCCAAAGAGATGCCCTTTCTCGTTTGCCTTTCTTGAAAAATGAAGCGTGACTTGTACGAGTTCTTTTTGAACAGAAGCGACGAGGTCCTTGTCTTTTTGTGACTTCTGTATTTTTTGTTCTTTGAGTGCGTGTATTGTCTTTGTGGTGTTTGGGTCGGCAAGATTTGCCAAACCCTGCCGGATCAGATAATTCCTGCCGTATCCGTTCTTAACATCGACAAGTTCTCCTCGTTGGCCGAGGCGCGGGACATCGCGAAGAAGAATTACTTTCATAGTATTTCTTAGAGGCCTTCTAAATACTCTATTGCTTTCTTAAGTACCGGATCTTCTCCCGGTTTTGTATCCTCGGAAATTTTAACTTCGATATCGGGCATAAGTCCCTCTTTTGAAATCGATATCCCGTTTGGCGTTACCCATTTGGCGATGGTCACCTTAAGGGACGTGCCGTCTGTTATTGGTTCAAGTTCTTGTACTGATCCTTTTCCGAACGTTTTTTCTCCAATAAGCACCGCTTTTTTATGTTCTTTGAGAGCGCCCGCGAGAATTTCTGACGCTGAAGCCGATCCGCGGTTGACGAGAATTACCGTCGGAATATCCTCGAGAGAGCCAAACCCGTAGCTTTTGTAAAGGTTTGGATCTCTATCTTTATATACTTCCTGGGTGACTATTTCACCTTCTGGGAGCCACCAGCTTGCAATCTCGATTGATTCATTTAAGAAACCGCCAGGGTTATTGCGAAGATCAACAATAAGTTTTTTTGATCCCGATTGGAGAAATTCTCGGACGGCGTTCGCAAAATCATCCCCAGATTTTTGAGTGAAGCTGTGAAGTTGGATCCGAAAGATATCGTCTTTTTCTTTCCCAGTTGTGATCGCGGGCAATTTAATCACGTTGCGCGTGACTTTAACCTCCCGCGGTTTGTCGTCGTCGTTGCGCGCGATAGTCAGTAAAACGGTGGTATCTTGCTCACCGCGGATAAGATGAACGGCTTCATCAAGAGTAAGTTCGCTAGTAAATTTGTCGTCGATTTTCAATACTTTATCCCCCGCTTTAAGACCGCTTTTTTCTGCGGGTGATCCCTTAATAGGAGCGATAATAGTAAGAATATCCTTTCTAATCCCAATTTCAGCTCCGATCCCGGAGAATTCCCCTTTTATCTCACTTTCGAAATCTTTTAACTCCACGGGCGGCAAAAAGACGGTATAGGGGTCACCAAGACTTGCAACCATGCCTTGTATTGCTCCCCAAACAAGCTTTTCACGGTTTATGTCTTCTTCTCCCACGTGTTTTGATTCTACAAGTCGCCACGCCTTCCAGAATGGTTCAAAATCAATTTCGTTGGCATTTTTAATGTCAGAAGGAATTTCCTTGTGAAGCACGCCAGTAATTCGTTCGATTTCTGGTCGCGAAGAGTATCCAAACCATGTGCCCGATACAAATGTTGCGGCAATCACGAGGAGTGCCGCCCCCATAATAAAAAAGCGCTTATTCGGCTTCATAACTAATCCTCAGTATCGCAAAGTTTTTGGTTGCCGGCAAGTCACAGATGTTGGTACAATATCTATATGGATAAAGTATCGTCCCGCCATGTTTCTTGGGTGGATCTTGAAGACCCGACCGAGGACGAAGTGAAAGAACTCGCGAGAAAGCAACCAATACATCCGCTTGTTCAAAAGGAGCTTGTTACTCCCACTTATCGTCCGAAGATTGAAGAGTATGAGGATCATCTCTATCTTGTTCTCCATTTCCCTGTTTTTGATAAAAAGACAAATGCGACATTCAGCCGCGAAATTGACTTTATCATTTTTCCTTATAATTTAGTCACTATCCATTACGACCCGATCCCCCAGCTGGACGATTTTCAGCAATTTCTGGCAGGCCATGAGGCCGTCCGCGAACGGAGCTTCGGAGGCAATTCGGGTCATTTGCTCTATACCATAGTGAGTAGACTTTTCTTGCTGTCACTCAAAGAGCTTGAAGCAATCGAAGGAAGGATTAAAAACCTTGAGGAGGATATATTCGATAAAAAAGTACACAAGGTTTTGACCGGTATCGCCGATGTGAGACGCGATCTCTTAAATTTCCGGCGGGCTCTCAAACCCCAGCGGGCGGTGCTTGATTCTCTCGTGGAACATGGCGGGCGGTTTTTTGGGAAAGACGCGGTTCCCTATTTTAATGATATCAAGGGCGAGTACACGCAAATTTGGAACGAAGTCGAGGATCTCCAGGAAACTCTAGATATACTCTATGAGACACATGTATCGCTTGTTTCCGCGAATACGAATGACGTCACAAAAATTCTTACGATAATGGCGTCTCTATTTCTCCCAGCCACGTTGATTGCTACTGTTTACGGCATGAATTTCACTAATATTCCCTTCATGAACGAGGAAAACGGTTTCTGGATCATTGTCGGTTTTATGCTTGTGGTCGTTTGCGGGATTTACCGATATTTCAAATACAGGCGATGGCTGTGAAATTATTTAATACGCTTAGGCGCAAGAAGCAGATATTTACAGCGCGGCCGGATAACGTTATCCGTATGTATACATGCGGGCCCACTGTGTATAAATCGCAACATATTGGTAATTATCGAACTTTTATCTTTGAGGACATTTTAAAGCGAGTTCTCTTGGCAAGAGGATACCAAGTACGCCACGTTATGAACATCACCGATGTTGGCCATTTAGTTTCGGACGCGGACGAAGGAGAGGATAAAATTGAAAAAGAAGCCCGTGTTCAAAAAAGAAGCGCGCGAGACATCGCGCGCTTCTTCGAAATGGAATTCAAAAAGGATATTAAAACATTAAATATTTTGCCGCCCGAGCGCTTTACGCGCGCAACGGCTCATATCAAAGATCAGATAAAACTCATTCAGGCAATCGAGAAAAAGGGGCTTGTATATCGCACAGCCGATGGTATTTACTTTGACACGTCGCGCATTTCGGATTACGGAAAGCTCGCCCCGAAAAATATCAGGGGTATTCGATCGGGCGCACGCGTAGCTTTAAAGGAAAAACGAAATCCGACCGACTTTGCACTATGGAAGTTTTCTCCTGCGCATGGTCCGCACCGCCAGATGGAATGGCGCTCGCCGTGGGGCATAGGATTTCCTGGTTGGCACATTGAGTGTTCAGCGATGAGCATGAAATATCTTGGACCAACACTTGATATTCACTGCGGTGGGGTTGATCACATCCAAGTGCATCATTCCTGTGAGATTGCGCAGTCAGAAGCAGTGACCGGGAAACCATCTGCAAGGTTTTGGATGCATTGCGCCCACTTGACTCTTGCGGAAGGAAAGATGGCAAAGTCCTCGCCAGAAACAAACATAACACTGAAAACACTCAAAGACCGCGGGTTTGACCCGCTTGATTTACGGTATTTGGTGCTTGGCGTTCATTACCGCAAGCCTCTTTTGTTTCGCTGGGAAGCGCTCGCGGGCGCGCGTAGCGCGCGTCTCAAATTGGCAAGTTTTTATCAGGCATTGCCTATAAAAAAGCAGCGTGGTGAAGATAATTTCCGAAAACGCATTGAGGATGCTGTTTTTGATGATCTTAATACTCCACGGGCGCTCGCGGCGTTTTTCGCGGCTGTCCGCAAGCCCGTATCAAGATCGTTTGTTCTTTGGGCTGACCATATCTTCGGGCTCTCAATTGGACGCAGATCCCCTATTCCGAGGAATATTCTTGTTCTTGTAAAGAAACGGGAATCTTGTCGACAAAAGAAAGAGTGGCGTGCCGCTGACGAAATCCGCGACCTGCTCGCAAGGCAGGGCTTTCGCGTAAAGGATACGAAAGACGGCCCCGTGATACACAGGATATAGACTCTTTTTGCATTGCGGACCATGGAGATATCCGGGTAGGATATCTCCATGGCTGATTCGCTGAAAATCCCTCCTCATAATAAAGACGCGGAAATGGCCGTCCTTGGTTCAATTATGATCGACCGCGGAGCAATCGCGCGGGTGGTTGATATTTTAACGCCCGATGATTTCTATTTTTCCGAACATGCGTTGATTTATAATGCGATGGTTGATCTCTTTGAGAAAAACGCGCCGCTCGATATTCTTTCGCTTCAGGGATATTTGGGGGAAAAGGGGCTTTTGGAACGCGTTGGAAATGCGAGTTATCTTGCATCTCTCGTAAATTCCGTGACAAGCCCGGCAAATATCGTACATTACGCGACTACGGTTAATAAAAAGCGCGTATTGCGCGACCTTATTAGTGCCGCCCATTACATCGGTGGTCTTGGGTATCAGGAAGATCAAGACGTTGAGGTGTTGCTTGATGAGGCGGAGCAACGGGTGTTTGGGGTTTCAAACAGTTCTCTTCGCCAGAAATTTTCACCAGTTCGCGATGCGCTTTCCGAAGCATGGGAACGAATTGATATGCTTCATAAAGGCAAGGGTACGACTCGCGGTATCCCGACTGGTTTTGAAAAACTCGATAATCTGCTCTCGGGTTTACAGAAATCTGACTTTGTAGTTCTCGCGGCGCGCCCATCGTTTGGAAAAACTGCACTTGCCCTTGATATTGCCCGGCATGCGGCGGTGGAGAAAAAAATCCCCGTCGGTATTTTTAGTCTTGAAATGTCAACACCGCAACTTGTGGATCGGTTTATCGCCGCCGAAGCCCATGTGGACCTCTGGAAGTTGCGGACCGGACGGCTTTCTGAAGCAAATAATGATTTTCAGAGAATTAATGACGCGCTTGCCCGTCTGGCCGAAGCTCCAATTTATATTGATGACGCTGCTTCCGCTACCGTGATTCAGATGCGCGCCATGGCGCGCCGGCTCAAATCAGAGTCCGATCTGGGCCTGATCATTGTCGATTATCTCCAGTTGATGCAGCCGCGGCAACATTCAGATAGTATGGTACAACAAATTACCGAAATTTCCCGCTCGCTCAAACATCTTGCGCGAGAGCTCGATGTGCCCGTACTTGCGCTTTCACAGCTCTCGCGCGCGGTTGAACAGCGGCATCCCCCGATCCCCCGCTTGTCAGATCTCCGTGAGTCGGGAGCAATTGAACAGGACGCGGACGTGGTTATGTTTATTTATCGTGAAGACAAAGCGAAACGGGAAACAACGCGGCCGAACATCGCAGAAATTTTAGTGGAAAAACATAGAAACGGGCCAACGGGAAAAGTAGAGCTTTATTTCAATCCGGAAAAAGTCAGTTTCTCGACATTAGATGAATCTTTTATGTAATCCCTATGTATCCGAATCCCATACAAAAACTCGTGGAGTATTTTATGCGACTTCCTGGTATCGGGCCGCGGCAAGCATCACGTTTTGTTTATACGCTTCTCGACGAGGATATAAAAACTATCGAAGGATTTGCAGACGCGCTTGGCGAACTTGCACGAACGGTAGCGCGTTGCGCAGAATGTTTTCGCGGGATTGAAAAGAAAAATAGCAACAGCGTCTGTGATCAATGTGCGGGTAATACGATCACCGCAATTCTCGTGGTTGAAAAAGATCAAGACCTAGAGACGATCAGTAAAACCGGATTGTGGCAGGACGCTTATCATGTGCTCGGTGGTACCATTACGCTCCTCAACGAAAAAACGCGCGTGACCGATAGAATCCGCGCTCTTTATGATCGGCTCGCGCGCCGTACAAAAACCGCAGAAAAGCCGATTGAAATAGTGCTTGCAACTTCTGCCACAACCGAAGGAGACGCAACCGCACTCTATATCGAGCGAGTGCTTGAGCCGTTTGTAAAAGAAAAAAAGATTACTCTAACACGACTAGGGCGTGGGATTTCAACCGGCACCGAAATGGAATTTGCAGATCCTCAAACCCTCAAAAATGCGCTAAAAAATAGGAAATAAATAGCCCCGTATGGGCTATTTATTAATTGATTTGATCTCTACTTCCGAAAACGGCTGGCGGTGGCCTTTGCGGCGGCGGCGGCGTGTTTTTGAGTGATAGCGCAAAATGCGGATTTTTTTTCCTCTGCCCTGTGCGACAAGACTTGCCTCTACAGAAATTCCTTCAAGATAGGGCTTACCGATTTTTATATTTTCGCCGTCGGCGAGCAATAAAACCTTGCCAAACACAACTTGCTCTCCCGCTTTCAACGGAAGTTTTTCTATTTTAAGTTTCTGGTTTTCGCCGACGATATACTGCTTTCCGCCGGTTTCGATGACCGCAAACATGCGTTTTATATTATCCTTCCGTATCTACCTTGTCAAGCAAAACCGGCTCGTACCCAATCCCCTCGCCGCCGATTTTTAGAACATCTTTATCAATCTTGCCCATCTCTTTGTTTGCAAGATTGTACGCATTGACCGTGGTGTTGAGGTTCGTGCCAACTCGCTTAAAATAATCATCGTATGCGCGCAAGTGATTGCCAAGCACCGTCACGTTTTTGATGAGCTGTTTTGTGGATTCCTGAATCGTATATGCTTTCATGCCCACCATAAGCGCCTGAAGCGTCACATAAAACGTTGTGGGCGAGACAATATGCACGTGTTTTTCATACGCCGCGTAATCAAGCAAATCGCGCGTATTGACTTTCAGGGCGCCGACCTTGTTCACAAGCAAATCGTAATAAATTCCCTCTGCTGGAATAAACATAAAAGCAAACTCAAGCGTCCCCTCCTCCGGGCGTATATATTTTGCCGTTTCATCTATGCGATTTTTTAGATCTTGCTTAAATGTTTTTTCAAGACGCTCACGTTCAACCGTGTCGCGTTCTTCGGCAATGCGATTATAATTTTCAAGCGAGAACTTTGAATCAATAGGAATAATTTTATCGCCAAAAAAGAGCGCGGCGTCCACTATCTCGCCGTCGCGAAATTTGTATTGCATTTGGTATTGGTTTGGCTGAAATGCTTTTGAGAGCAGTGTATCAAGATAATACTCGCCAAACACCCCGCGCTGTTTCGGGTTCTTTAAAATATCTTGCAGACGCGCTAGCTGATCGGCAAAATTGACTACTTGGCGGTTGGTTTCGTCAAGTTTTGTGAGACGCTCGGTCACATCGCGAATAATACGATTTGATTCATAAGCGCTCGTTTGAATCATCTTTGCGGATTCGCCAAATCGCGCTTCCACGACGCGCTGCATTTCGTGAATCTGGTTTTGCAAAAGATCTAGCCCAGCAGGCTTGCGCCGAAGCGCCAGAAAAACAACAAGTCCGGCAACAAGCCCAACTACAAAAATCGCGGTAATCGCAAGTGCTGACATGCCGTCTATTTTACCAGATACCTCCAGGGTTTTCGAGCCCACGTACCCGCATAATCAACGCCAATACGCTGCGCGCGTGTGATGCGCGCTGGCTTGGCAACCCGGTTGCCAAGTGAAAGCCCGGCGCGCGGATCAAAAAGATTTTTTCCAGAAAGAGCGCCGGTAATTTTAAGCGCGCGGCAAACTCGCCCCGGGCCGTTTATCAATTCACCAGACGGCAAAAGTTTTATGCCGCGGATGAGCACTGCTGCCGGATAATCTTTGCGCTCGGTTACAATATTGAGACACCAATGCATGCCGTAAATTAGATATACATAGATGGTTCCCGGCGGGCTGAACATCGGCGCGTTGCGCTTTGTTTTGCCTCGCGAGGCGTGGGATGCTTTATCAGAGAAGCCCTTATATACCTCGGTTTCGGTGATCATTGCTCGAGTTATATGCGAGCCCGCTTTTCGTACAATTTCCATACCCAGAAGTTTTTTTGCCACTGTCCGTGTATCATGCGCAAAGAACTTTTGATCCATAAAAGTCGGGATTATTCAATCTTCGATTACAAATTTTTTGAGAAAGTATGGAACGCAAGTTTGTGACCAATAAGTCATGCGGTCGCGGTAACTATTAAGTTCGCGTATGGATACAAATTTTCCTTCGGAGATTCCATGGTCGCCGGTAAATTCGAAATCCTCACAATCCCCCTCAAAAAGCCACACGAGCCCAAGATGCACTCGATTAACCGGCGTGTCATGCATTTTCACGATGCCTAAGAATTCTTTTTTAACGACGTTGCCTTTATAGTTGAGTTCTTCTTCAAACTCGCGTTCGGCGGCTTCCCAGATTCCAAGATCTGTGTCATCGACGTGTCCCCCGAGGAAAATGGGCCACATATCATGCAATCTCCCTTCGCTCCCTGTTTTAGGAATTTTATGAAGAAATATTTTTTTGCCGACTTTCAAAATAATCTGCGGAATAATCTGCTGGTATGATTCGTCGTCTTCAACGTGCGGACGTTCGATATATTCTTTGTGTTTATCAATCAATTTTAAAATCTCTCCCGACGATTGTTCTTGAAAACCTTCCCAGATATTATCGGGAAACAATATTTTTGTTTTTACAACCAAAATTTTACTCATATATATTTTTTGAACCAGTTAAAATAGTGTAAGTGTTATTTGGATTATTTTCTAGAGCTGGTTCTAAGTTTCTCGTTCATGAGATGAATGGAGGCCCCTCCTAATTAAAAACGCGAAGGATCCATGCGCTTCGCGTTTGTCGGCTATTTGATGTGTGTGAACCTTCTCACTCGCTCCACCTACGGGTTGTCATGGCATCCTGGTAGAAGATTGGACCGCCGAGGTGCATGGCGAAACCGATTCCCATCACGAACGCGAGATCGCATTCTTCCTCGGAGGCCACGATTCCACGATGTACGAGCTCACGAGCCTTCTGGTAGAGAGCTCGCAGGCATCGCTCGACGATCTCCTCACTGGAGGCGACTCGATTCCCGCGGTCCCCGATGAGATTAGGGAGACCGAAAAAGACGCCCCCCTGCTTGCCGTCTATGTAGTAGTCGTAAAACCCAGCACTCGTCTTCTTCCCCCAGCGCCCCATGTCGCGGAGCGCTGTGATGAGAATGGACGATGAAGGATTCCCCGATGCCTTGATTGTGTCGAACATGCCCGCCGCCACGTCGACGCCCGAGTTGTCGACGACCTCGAACGGACCCATCGGAAAGACTTGGTGCATAGCCGCATCGATCGCGTTGATCGGCGTACCTTCGATGTAAAGCTTCCCGGCTTCCTCGAGGTAGACCGCGAGGCCTGCGTTGACGAGGAAACCGATGGAGCCGTCCTTGAGAATGACTGGGGTTTTCCCGATCTTGCGGACGAACTCGTGAACGGTCGCCACCGTATCTGGTGATGTCTCATCCCCGACCACGATCTCGACGAGCGGCATGCGCTCGGCAGGACCGAAGAAATGGAGATTTACGTAATTGGACGGATGTCCTCTCTCACCAAGAAAGGGAACGATGACGGAAGGTCCCATGGAACTCGAGTTAGAAGCAGCGATTGCCTCCCGCCGGAGTCCCTCGCCGAGTCGGCGATAGAAATCCGCCTTCACGTTGAGGTTTTCGCTCCGCGCTTCGATTACGAGGTCGTGATTGAAAATCTCCGAGAGCTTCGTGGTGACGACGACCGTTGCGAGCCGTCGCTCCACCTCTTCCTCGGTGATTGTTCCCTTCTTGAGCGCGAAGGCATACTTCGCGCGAAGCTTGGGGATGACGCTGGATGCGAACTCCGGGAGCGGAACATGGCCCGTCACCTTGTAGCCCGCCTCGAGGCAAAGCCACGCGATGGCACCGCCCATGAAGCCGTCGATGCCGTCGACTGCGACGTATTCGATTTTCCTTGGCTTGCCGAGGAATCCTTTGGGAAGCTTCTGTGTGGACTGCTGAGCGAAGAAGAAACGCATCCCCGCCTTGCCTTCGGAAGAGGTTGCGACCTCGAGGAACGCGTCGCGCTCGATCTTGATCGCCTCTCGAAGAGGAAGAGTTGCTCCCTTCACCATCACGTCGAGTGCCACGTACGGCGCTCTCGGATTCGGCCTTCCCATGGTTGCCTTCTTGATCGTTGGCAACACTATGGACTTCAGAGACTCCGCTTGTGCGAGATCCGGCGGCGGAGTGCGATCGAGTGTCGATAGTGTCTCGCTCAAGAAACAAAGCGCGAAAGAGGCTGTGAGATAACCCTCGGGGATGACCGCATCGATCAGGCGAATGGCTTCCGCCTCCCGAGCCTTGAAATTCTTGCCCGTGAGGATTGCTGTGAATCCCGCCTGGCCATTCACGGGATCGGTCGCGTTCACGAGCCCGCACCTGCGCGGCGCACGCTGCGTACCACCAAGACCCGGGAAGATGTTGAGTCGGATCTCGGGGAAACCGATCGTGGACTTCGCGGTCGCTATGATACCGCGACACGCGAGCGCGAGCTCCAAGATGCCACCGAGCGCGAATCCGTCGATCACCGCAAGCCATGGGACTAGGGACTCCTCGATCCTGAAGAGCACGTCGTGCCCATCGTCGATGAGCCGCGCGAGATCGTCACGGCTCGCGCGCATGAGTTCCCGGATGTCAGCCCCTGACCCAAGGCCGAACTTGTTGCCCTTGAGGATCACACCCTTGAGACTGGTTCCATCCAGTTCGTCGACGAGATCCCCGAGCTCTTTGATCGCCCGTGTGGAGATAGTGTTCATCCCCCCCGAGTCGAACGTGACCCAAGCAACCCTGTCCAGCACTTGGTGGGTGAAAAGCTGCGTACTCATTCTGGCCCCCTTCGTTGTTTACCACATCTCACCATGAGACGGGTGCCTTAAAAACAAGCAAATCCCTTATATCTAAAGCACCCGTCTCATAATATTTTTTAAAAAGAACTTGCATCATTTTGTAATACTTCTCAAGAAAAATCAACATTGCAGTTGTAGCACCCGCAATTATACTCATGCCATTCTAAACTAAAGAAAAAGCCCAGGTTGGGACTTCTCGGTTACTCAATAAAAAGTGTTACGGGCGGCCCCATCGGGATTTGAACCCGAGTTCCATGGATGAGAACCATGTGTCCTAGACCAACCTAGACGATAGGGCCGAAAGTCTTGTAGACAGGGACTAGGATATCAAAATCTAGAATTTTTTCCAGTATTTTTCTTGGCGCACGAGGAGATTTTCTGCTTGTTCAGGACTGGCCATAAGCGCGTGGACAATTTTTTCCATTCGCACGCCTTGCGATCCTTTAATCAAAATAACATCTCCCTCTTCAATAAAATCCGCTAAAAACCGCGCAGCTTCATCGGAGTTTGAAAACCATTTAAAATATTTCGCGTTCGACGATTCCATGAATTTCGCGCGCATGCCGACTGCTATTACAACATCTGCGATTTCCGCGGCATACGTTCCTAATTTTTTATGTTCTTCAACCGTGTATTTGCCAAGCTCGAGCATATCTCCCAAGGCCGTGATTTTGCGCTTTGCGGGCACACTTGCGAGAACTTCGATTGCCGCGCGTGTTGCAAGCGGCGAAGCATTGTATGAATCATCGATGAGAAGAGTTTTTTTCTTTCCCTCGATAACGTTCAACCTGCCAGGTGGCGATTTGACGTGGGATAATCCCTCGGCGATTTCAATAAGGTTCAAGCCCCGCACGATTCCAACGGATGCGGCGGCAAGCAGCGCCGTCATGTTATGGGTGCCAATAAATCCTTCAACTTTGATCGGCATTGTTTTCCAGTCATATTCAAGTTTGAAAGAAAACCCGTACGGGATGCCGCTCCGAAGAAGAAGATGATACCCAAAACCGCGCACGACCGCGTTCTTTCCCGTTCCGTATGTAATCACGGCTGCTTCCGATAACTTGCGCATATTATAGACGCGCTCGTCGTCGGAATTTAAAACAACATGTCCTGCCGGCGGGACGCTCGCGACAAGTTTTCCTTTTTCCCGCGCGATGTCATCGGGTCCTGAAAAATATTCAACATGGACAGGAACAGAACCGATTGGCATCACGACCGCGATATCGGGTTTGATCCAAGAAAGAAGCGCGCTAATATCTCCCGGGCGGTCAACTCCCATTTCCAAGACTAGTATTTCCGGATAAGGCGCTCGTGAGATAATCCGCACCGCTCCCATGAAGATATTTGCTAGCCATCCTGAAGTTGAATGCCAGGCGTTCGGAAGATCAAGCACGGTAAGGGGCACCCCGATCTCGTTATTATAACTTTTGGGGCTTTTTCGTACGGAATAAAATTGTGCCAGGAGCGTTCCTATCGTTTCTTTTGTCGATGTTTTTCCTACGCTTCCTGTGATGCCAATGATAAGAGGCCTGTGTCTCCGTAAAACAAGCGCGGCCTCAAGGCGCAGGATTATAAAAATTATTTTTTTGAATATTGCTGTCATAGTTTTGATTCTAATTCGTGGGGCCTATCGGGGCGAATCTCAAAGTAGGAAAAAAGTTGTTGCATGATGTCGTGGAATGGTTTACTTAGTGTTTCAGAAGCATACCGCGCTCCGTGTGGTTGTTCAAGATAAAGAAACACGAAAAATTGTGCATCGTATGCGGGACCATATCCGACAAACGTATGGAGATATTCGTTTGAGTATCCGCGCCCGTCGCTCAGTGCGATCTGCGCCGTTCCTGTTTTTGCGGCAACCGAATAACCCGGTATTCGATATGTTCCGTTTCCTAAACCCCTGTCAACAATTTCAACCATCATGCGGGTTACCGTGAGCGCAGTTTCTTCACTGATGATTCGCTTGGGCGGGCTTTTTCTTTTCTGAACGCGCGCGCCGTTCGGATAGCGTGTTTCTTCCACCAGGTACGGATTTACAAGGAGGCCGTCATTTGCGATGCTCCCGAGCGCGCGCACCAGCACAATTGGTGTCATTGCAATTCCCTGCCCGAACGAAGCTGTAGCATATTCAACTACGCGCGAACTTTCAAGATTTTTTATATTTCCCTCTACTTCGTTGGGAAGGTCGATATCGGTCAACTCCCCAAGTCCGAATGTTTTCATATATTGACGAAAAAGATCTTTTCCCATTTTTTGCATCAAATGTACTGCGCCCGTGTTCAGTGATTGTGCAAGAATTTCTTGTATGGGTATTTGCCCGCGTCCTTTTCCATCAAAATTTGCGATAACCTCGGTGTCGATGGTAACACGCCCGGCATCATAATAGGTATCGTGCGGGGTTACTGCTCCGGTATCAAGTGCCGCAGCCATAGTCAGCGGCTTTACCACTGAACCCATCTCAAAGAGACTTTCCGTATTTGGATTTCGAAATACAGAGATATCTTTTTCATCTGAATACTGATTTGGGTCAAACGAAGGGACCGTTGCCATACCAAGAATAGCTCCGGTCGCCGGGTTCAGAATAATACCTCCGGCACGTAACGCGCCATATTTTTCGTATGCTTTCCGCAAAG
>Ga0156262_116_pt1 | contig 23906 bp, 27 predicted proteins | sample RifCSPlowO2_12_FD_107911 | JGI IMG/M metagenome (GOLD analysis project Ga0156262, IMG submission 107911) | Candidatus Ryanbacteria bacterium RIFCSPLOWO2_12_FULL_47_9c | reverse complement strand
GTATTCTTGCTAATCTGATGACAAGGTCTTTTTATGAGCTTTAAATATTTTTTATGAATAAAAAATTGCTTATTGTTGCGCTCGTGGTCATTTTTGGCGGAGCATTTTATTTATGGAATAAAAATTCTTCCGCGCCGCAACTTACTATAAAGGAAGTCATCGAGTCGAATAAAAAAATTGCCGGTGATTATTCTGTCGCGGCTGGAGAAAAAACTATTGTCAAAAATAATGCGAAGCTTTCGGTAGATGGTAATATCACTATCAATGGCGCGATAGAATGCGAAGGCGGAGTTCTCGCAATTGATGTGGGGGGCTCTGTGAAAATCAATAATAGACTCTCATGCGTGCGCGCAGACGAGATATCGGACGTCGGCAATGGCATTACTATTGTTGCCGGAGGCGCAGTTGAATTTGGCGACAAGGCCGAGATAGTCACAAATGGTAACGTGCAAATAGCGAGTACCGCCGCGAATATTCTGGACACGGAAGAAAAAATTAACGCGCTTTATGATGAAGCAGGAAAAGATACCGGTACCGGTCCACGGATAGGTCCGTTTATCGAGGGAGCCAAAAGCACAGTGGGCGTTAATGGTCGCCAGGTTGATCTTGGTGCGCTTCCTTTTATGAATATTGCAAACGCCAAAGTCCCGCGCGACAAAGATGGCAATGTAATAAATAGTGTTGTCATCAGAGGTAATTGGATTATTGGCGAGGGCGGCAAAGCGCCATCTGGTGTAGATGTGCCCACGCCTCCAAGAAAAGTGAAGAAAATTTTGCTTAACTTTGATTTTGGAAAGAACGGCAACGTAGAGTTTAAGGATTTCCATTTGATAGGTCCTAACGGGCGAGATGGCACAAGTGACACCGGAAAGAGTTGTAACGCGCGCGGGGAAAATGGAGAGGACGCATTTCGTATGCGTGTTGATGCCGGAAATATCAAGATCAATAATTTTCGCATCGAGCTCGGCAATGGCGGCAAGGGCGGGGACGCAGAAACGAAAAAGGATTGCGATCCGGGCGTTGCCACAGGTGGCCGTGGTGGAGAAGCCGGTAATTTTAAAATGACCGCTTCCGAAAAAATTGAAATTGTTTCTATGCATATTGTGCCGGGTGTTGGCGGGCAAGGTGGCAACGCAAAAGCTCTTGGCAAAGATGGAGTTGACGGTTGCCCGGGCCAAAAGGGCGGAGACGCGCGTGCGACAGGCGGCGACGGCGGTAAAAATAAAAAGGAACTCTCCGCGATCGGCGCTGTAGAAGGTATCGGTAATGTAACAATTGATAAAGTTGAAGGCGGTGTTGGCGGAGAAGCAGTTGCAGAGCCTGGTAAGGGCGGTAGTGGTACTGCGTGCAAGTGTGCTGGTGGCAAAGGAGGAGACGGCACAGCCATGGCGGGCAAGGGCGGGGATGCTTCGCTGAAAATAATAGGCGCAAAAGGAGATGCCGTGGGAGGGAGCGGTGGCGATGCTGATGCTCACGGAGGCGTTGGTGGCACTGGGGGTAATTGTCCGCTCAAACCAACCGGCGGCAAGGGCGGTAATGGCGGCAATGCAATTTCAAAAGTCGGCAAAGCTGGCAAAGGTACGACTACTGATGGCGCTGACGGCGCCGTGAAAGACGAAACCGGTGGCAATGGTGGCAATGGCGGCAATGGTTGTGGCCCTGGCAATGGCGGCAAGGGAGGCGATGGCAAGCCAAATGGCAATGACGGCAAACCGGGCGAAAAACAATGCCCTGACGATAAAGTTACACCAACACCAATGACTGATCCTGGACGCCCGTCTCCACAGCCATCTGCAACACCTAAGAAAATAAAAGTAATCGAATACAACGGCAAATATCTTCCCGTTGAGCAACTTATAGTTGAAGATGAAATAGGTTGTGGCACAGACCACTGGCATGCGGCACGCGGAGTTGTAATCGCGACCGATGGCACGCCCATACAAGACCCCGGCCCGCAATGCGGATATGGCAAGACCAGAGATAGGCCAGTGATAGATATTGAGATGTAAATACGCAAAGTAGCTGTATTTAACGAAAAGCACTAACTTGCGTTCTAACCTCCCAATGGTTTTTATCCACAGAGTTCTCGAAATACTGTCTTAAAAAGATGATAATAAGAATATGTCAAGCCATGTTGTAAAACGTCTTGTCGGTGTCGTCATAATATTGATCGTTATTGTAGGCATCGCTTCGGTTTTACTTGCAAGTCTTAACACGGCGCGCAACAAATCAAGCGGATCGGTAGGATTAAGTAGTGATGGCGTAAGCCCCTCATTTTACAACGAGAGAGATGGATACGATGACGAAGATATTGCCCGTCAGGGCGGCGTGCCCGCGGGGAAACTTGCTGAACGCAAAGTTCTGCGTAATGGCTCGCTTTCGTTGCTTGTTAAAAAAGCTGAAGAAGCGTCAAAGGCAATTCAAGACATTGCAGATCGGTTGAGCGGATTTGTCCAAAGTGCACAGGTATATGAAGTGAGTTCTGGCGTGCAATCAGGATCGGTCACGATACGGGTGCCATCGGATTATTTTGATGAAGCGATTGGTGAAATAAAAAAACTTGCGGTTAAAGTTGAGCGCGAATCGGCTACCGCGCAAGACGTGACGGAACAGTTTGTTGATCTGGAGGCGCGTCTCAAGAATCTTCGCGCAGAAGAAACGCAGTATCTCGAAATTATGAAGCGCGCCTCGACCGTACAGGACACGCTCACCGTTTCCCAACGTCTCTATGATGTACGCGGTCGCATTGAACAAATTGAAGGTCAGCTCAAGTATCTTACCGAACAAATTGATATGTCGGTTATTACCGTGTCGCTTACCGAAGAAGCGGACGTGGAAGTATTTGGTATTCAGTGGCGGCCGCTCTATGCCGTCAAGCGTGCGTTCCGCAACATGATAAGCGGTCTTGCAACATCTGTTGATTTTATTGTTTCTATCATATTTTTTCTCCCTGTGATATTGCTGTGGGCTCTGCTCATTGTGCTTGCAGGTGCGCTTCTGTGGCGGTTAATTCGGTGGGTACAAAGAAAGTTCTTTCCTGCTGCTGGAATATAACAAAATACCAAGAAATGAAAAAGCCCTGCGAGGTTATCTCCTCGCAAGGGCATGTTTGGGCTTGACCGGCGCTGATCTAGCCGTTCTTGATCTTCGGGGACAGTGTGATGGTATCCTCATCCTTGAGGCGGTGGCTTTTGCCGACCATTGCCGCCCCGACTTGCACCTTGGCGAAGAAGGGGGTCCGCACTCCCGCGTCTTGGAGCGCTTCGGCCGCCGTCATCCCCGGACGGAAGGTGATGTCCCTCTTAGTGCCGCTCGATCGTATGTGGACCATGCTGCCTCCTTTCGATTTATTCTATAGCATGGAGCATGTCGAGCGTCAACACATCGAAGAGAAAGTGGCGCGGGAATTTCTCTTTGCAGATCCACTTTTTCACGTTTGAGGTGATGATCCCCGCGATGATGTTTCCGGTGTAGATGACCGCCTGTGCGGTGCAGTGAAAGGGCGCGGCCTCTTCGTCTTCAAAGAGGTGGGGTTCGTAGAACTCGATGTCATCGGTTGACGACGGGTTGACGCTGAAAATCTCGATCCACTCCCCGATGACACGGTGTTCTTCTTCGGACCACTCGATGCCTATCCTCCCGTCGATGTAGAGAGGGACCAGCGCACGCGAATTCTGCACCGCGCGCCAGATGATCTTCCGGGAAGACATGGAGTCAACGCCCGAGACGACGATTCCCTCAAGAGGTTCGTCTCCCCGAAACTGTGTCGGGCGCGGGTAGATGTCTGCCTCGTCATCGAAACACTCATGGAGGATCTCCGCGAGTGCCGTCGCTTTCGGCATTCCGACCCGGTTGGGAGTGAAGTTCTGGCCGGGAACGTTGTGCGCCTCTACAATGTCCCCGTCGTAGAGGAAGAACTTTCTGAAGCCAAGCTTTCGAAGAGCAACGGCGGTAAAGCTGCCAATGCCCCCGAGTCCGACGCAGGTTACCGGGTAAACGAGATGGTCGGGGTTTATGATGTCCAGTTGTCTCAAGAAGTTGCTCACAGAAAACTCCTTCCCATCCGGCTCTTAAGCTCGCACATCCATTCTTCTTCCTGCCCCGGCGTTACGGCGGGTAAGGAGATGAAGATGGGAAGCGCGATGCTCAATGGAATCGGTTCGAAGACGTCGAGCCGCGCGTACCAGTCACATGCCCGGTTTCCCACGAAGGAAATCATCCAGTCGCACGCGTACGCCGTCCGAATCGTATTGACATCTTCCGGCGAGAAGTACGCCGGGAGATCACCGTGGGAATGAATCTGGAGCCGAAGCTTTTCGATGTCCTTACCCGCTTTCTCCAGTTCATCCAGAAGCGCGGGGAAAGCGTTCTGGTCGATTTCCGTGTATGCGGCTCCTGACGAGTGCTTCGGCACGACGAGGTCTCTCACGACGAATGAATTATCGTGTGTCTCGACAAACCCAAGCACCTGAAATTCCTTGTCCGTCGAGCGGAAGTAGCACTCGAGGCGCAGGAATACGTCAAGTTCTAGGACAAGCCGCGGGGGAGGGGCAACAGCTTCGCCCTCGTTGGTGATCAACGTAGGTTTCTCTTGTGAACCGACGAGGACCATGTGGTTTTTCGCTATCACGGTGGTTTCTCCTTTTTTCTACGGCGATTGGAATGCTTGAAGCATCAGACCGATTGCTTCTGAAATCCGGTATTCGCGCAGTAGGTCACTGATGAGGCCGTACGCGTTGCCGAAACAGAAATTGCCGTTCGCTCCGCCTCCAACGGGGTGTGCCCGTCCGCTGCGATGAGCAAGGTAAACTCGCCTGCTCATGGATTCGAGAGCGATCTCGATCCGGAATGGTCCAACGTTGCCATGAGGACACGTGAGTTTTCGCGTATAGACGGCGAGAACGTGGTTCTCTATGTTGACCGCGAGGGTGGAGTTCATGACCTCGATTGCCACTATCAACGGGTGTTGAAGAAGCAAGTCGAACTCACGCCCAATTCTCTCGTTAAGCTCCGGGATGCTCCTTAAGCGTTCGAGCTTCGCCTTCCGGTCAAAGTATTCCCGCTGGTCTTCGGCAAGTTTTCTGTTTCTTGATTGAAGAGAATCAAGAAGCCGCTGGAGCGCATCTCCTTCAACATGTTTCATTGCGTCGAGGCGCTCTTTACTGAAGAAATCAGTCCACCGTTTACGGTGGGTTTCGCGTTCCGCTCGTATTTCTTCGCACTGTTGCGAGTATGGCCGCGGGAGATCATAGCGTTCTTTCCAGTCACTTTTTCGGTGGCGAAAGATGAACCAGACTTCCCGTCCGATGACGATTGCGGCGAGCACTGCGGAGCCGGGGTAGGTGAGTGCAAGGTAAAGATAGAACCACCATCGTTTGACCGGCAGGGAAAAGACGTGCGGTTCGAAAGCCCACGGAAAGAGGAGAAAAAGCGGGCTCCACTGGATGGCAAGCATGAGTATGCTGAGTGTGCGAAGCGGTTTCAAAATGACGAGATTCTTCTTTTCATCCTCGAGTGCTACGAGCTCCGGAACTCTCTCTGGTTGTGTGAGGAGAACGTAGGCTACGTCCGGATCACTTTTCATGAGAGTTGCGAACTTGTTGTACTCGGGCTCGCGCATGAACTTAGCGAGAGCACGGAAACGCTCGGCAACCCCGCTGTCGCTCGAGAGAAAAAGTTCATTGAGGTTGTGAACGAATGCTGGGCGGTCCGCGCGCGTTTGCGGTTGGTATGTTCCGTCTGCCAGACACATCGGTAGGTTCTCAAACAGGGAGAATCGTTCGTAGAGCGCGACACGTTCTTTGGCAGAGGAATGTGCGTTGATGTACGAATATGACTGGCGGGCGGCATCTCCCACCAAAAGAAGCAAGGCGAGGATCGCCGGCCAGATAACGGTCCGGAGGAAGCTTCGAAACAACATATCAGCACCCCTTTCTATTGAGACGAGCCATGAATTTCGAAGAGCGTTCACGCTTTGATACCATAAAAATTTTGTTTTGTCCACCTATTCTTTATTTGATTCTTACTAAAAAATTGGCATACTACACTTAAAATATGACGGAGATTTCCATAAAAGCAGAGGAGCTGTTCCGTATAGGTTCGTGGCCGGTCACGAACTCTTTATTATTGGCGCTTGTGTCGCTTGTTGTTTTGGCGGTTACAGCTTTTGCGCTCCACAGAAAGCTCGCGCTAATACCGGGAAAGTTGCAAGGCATTTTTGAAATGTTTGCAGATGAAATGCTGGGGCTTATGGATTCGGTGCTTGGTGGCCGCGCGATGAGTGAAAAATACTTTCCGCTTATTGCATCGGTTTTTACTTTTATATTGATATCAAATTGGCTCGGGCTTTTGCCGGTGGTCGGATCGGTCGGCATTCGTGAAGACCATTCATTTATACCGCTTTTTCGCGCGCCAGCGGCAGATCTCAATTTTACCGTAGTGCTTGCAATTGTGTCGGTTTTTGCCGTGCAAATTCTAGGTGTTGTAGCTGTAGGCGCAGGCAAGCATTTTTCCAAATACTTCACGCTCAAAAATCCCATTTTGACTTTTGCTGGGTTACTTGAATTTATCGCGGAATTTGTTAAAATTATCTCGTTCTCGTTTCGGCTTTTCGGGAACGTGTTTGCGGGCGAGGTCCTGCTTATTATCATAGGGTTTTTGGTTCCGTACATACTGCCACTGCCATTTTTGTTTTTGGAAGTGTTTGTGGGGTTTGTGCAGGCGCTGATATTCGCGATGTTAACACTTGTGTTTGTCGCGATGGCAGTGCGGGAACACGAAGCGCATTAAAAATGGTCGATGTTTGTTTATAGTTATTAGTTTATAGTTTGTAGTTTATGGATGCAGAAACAGCAAAATCACTTTCAATTGCCGCTATCATGGCAGTGGGAACAATTGCTCCCGCAATTTCAATCGGCTGGATTGGTTCAAAGGGCGCTGACGCAATCGGGCGAAATCCGGAGGGCGCGTCAAAAATCCAGACCGCGATGATTCTTGCGATCGCATTTGCCGAAGCAATCGCAATCTACGCGCTTGTGGTCGCGCTCGTGCTTAAATTCGTAGAATAAAGGAAATATATGGGCGAGCTTTTCGGCCAGCTGGGAATCAACTGGAAGCTTCTGCTATCGCAGGGAGTGAACTTTTTTATTGTGCTTGGTGTTTTGACATTTTTTGTCTGGCGGCCGCTTTTGGCTGTGATGCAAAAACGCCGCGAAAAAATCGAGCAGGGTCTCGAAGATGCAAAAAGCGCGCACAGTGAGCTTGAGCGGGCTGATGAAATGGTTGCCGGCCGCATAACGGAAGCGGATCGCGATGCGGTTGCTATCATACAAAAAGCGGAAAAAACTGCGCAGGAAAAATCGGCCGGTATCGTAAAAACAGCCGAACAAAAAGCAGAAGAAGTTATGCTCGAAGCCAAACGCGTTGCCGAACAGCGCGAGCAGGAAGAATTCAAGAGATTTGCCGCAGGTGCGGGGTCGCTCTTGCGCCAAGCGCTTGCAAAAGCAGTTGCCGAAGACCCGCAAAAAATTGACGAGAAGTTGGTAGGTGATGCAGTAGCATTTATCAAAAAACGCCACGTATCATGAAATACACTCCGGAAATTTATGCGCGCGCCGTGCGCGAAGCAATTGATGAGGCGCCAGTAGGCGAGCGCGACAAAGTTTTCAAACGCTTTGTACAAGCTGTCGCGCGCAAAGGGGACGCGCGCAAATTGCCGGCTGTTGTGAGAGAGCTCGAACGAAGCGATGTGCACGCAAAAGGTGGTCGCATGGTAACAATCGAGTTCGCGCGCACACTTGGACATGAAACGTCCGAGTTTAAAAGTTTTTTAAAACCGGAGGATCATCTCGAAAATCGCGTCAACCCTGATCTTGTCGCAGGTGTGCGAATTACAATTGATGAAGAACGCGAACTCGATTTTTCACTCGCACGCCGGCTCAACAAAATGTTTCGATAATATATGCACTACGATCTTGTAGAAAAACTAAAAAAAGAAATTGCGGGGTTTCGCGATGAGCCGGCGCTTGAAGCGGTTGGCACTGTAGTTGAAACAGGCGACGGGATTGCAAAAATTTCTGGTCTCTCTCGCGCGCAGTCGCAGGAACTTTTGAAAATTGAAACGGCATCCTCCGAAGTCTTTGCGCTCGCGTTTAATCTTGAGGAGCATTTTATAGGCGCCGTTATTTTGGGCGTCGCAGAAGCTATAAAAATCGGCGATCGTGTACGAGGCACGGGCAACGTGCTCTCTATTCCTGTTGGCAAAGAGCTTTTGGGTAGAGTAGTTGATCCGCTTGGCGAGCCGCTCGACGGCAAAGGAGCTATTTTCAAAGATAATGGAGAAGCCGAGCGTTATCCGCTCGAGAAAAAAGCGCCGTCGGTTGTCGCGCGTGAATCGGTAAATACGCCTCTTCACACGGGTATCAAGGCGATTGACGCGATGATCCCGATCGGTAGAGGTCAGCGCGAGCTAATTATTGGTGACCGCCAAACCGGCAAAACCTCAATCGCGCTCGATACGATTTTGAATCAAAAAAATGAAGAGAACCGCCCGATTTGTATTTATGTTGCAATTGGGCAAAAGCAATCAAAAGTTGCGCGCATTGCAAAAATTTTGGAAGAGCAGGGCGCGTTGAAATATACGATTATTGTTTCTGCTTCTGCGTCTTCACCAGCTTCACTTCAATATCTTGCGCCGTCAGCCGGATGCGCGATCGGCGAATATTTTATGGATCATGGCAAAGACGCGCTTGTGATCTACGATGACCTTTCAAAACATGCCGACGCGTATCGAGAGCTCTCGCTTTTGTTGCGAAGGCCGCCGGGTCGTGAAGCGTATCCGGGTGATATTTTTTATCTTCATTCGCGCTTGCTCGAGCGTGCCGCAAAACTCAATAAAGAAAACGGCGGCGGATCGCTCACGGCACTTCCTATTATAGAAACAAAACTCGGCGATATTTCGGCGTATATTCCTACAAACGTGATTTCGATTACCGACGGGCAGATTTATCTCGAGTCAAATCTTTTTTATAAAGGCGTGAGGCCCGCGCTCAATGTGGGGCTTTCAGTTTCGCGTGTAGGATCTGCCGCACAAACAAAAGCAATTAAAAAAGTAGCGGGCCGCTTGCGCCTTGAGCTTGCGCAGTTTCGCGAGCTTGAAGCATTCGTGCAGTTTGCAAGCGACCTTGATGACGCGACAAAACAAAAAATCCATCGCGGCCAGATTTTGACTGAAGTTTTGAAACAGGCCGATCTCGTGCCGTTACGATTTACAGATGAAGCAGTGATTTTGTATGTGGCACTTGCAGGTTACTTGGATGATGTTCCGACACAACGCATAAAAGACTTTGAGCGCGAACTTTTAGATTATATTGAAAAGATGTATGATGACGCAATTTTCGGCGCGATTAGCAAGTCTCGAACGCTCGATGATGCAACAGAAGCAACTTTGAAAAAAGCGGTCGAAGAATTCAAAAGAATTTTTAATAACGGACATCGCACGTCCTCTTGGACGTCCGATGTCCAAAACTAAAGTATGGAATCTTTACAAGGGCTTAAATCGCGTCTCGGCGCAGTAAAAAATGTGGGGACCATCACGAAAGCGATGGAAGTGGTTTCAGCGACCAAAATGCGAAAGTCACAGGAAGTGGCGCTCCGCACGCGACCCTATGCAATAGAAGCGCTTGATATGCTGCGAAAGATTACAAAGCACGTTGCAAACGGCGATAACGGACGTCGTACGTCCCCTTGGACGTCGTCCGACGTCCAAAAAAGCAAAAAAACTCTTCTCGTGCTTGTCGCATCCGACCGCGGACTTGCAGGATCATTCAACGCGCAGGTTCTGCGCGCAGCTGACGCTCACTTGGCAACCGGGTTGCCAAGTGGCAACCCGGTTGCCGCTATTTCCGTACTTGCGATCGGCAAGAAAGCACAGCGTTGGGCGCTCAAAAATAATCTTGAAATTGCGGGCGAGTTTAGCGGATTTGATGATGTTGTGGATTTTGATGAAGTATTGCATGTGGCAAATACAGTGCTTGAAGGATTTGAAGCTGGCCAGTGGGATCGAGTGGTCACAATCTCAACTCATTTTCGCACGGCGCTCAAACAGGAAGTTTTAATGCGCGAAATTTTGCCGACCAATCCCGAAAAAATTGAAGAAACAATCGACGAGCTTGTGCCTGAACGCGGGCGTTATGCAAACTTGGAGGTTCCACCTCCAAGTAAAGATCTGGACGTCGCACGTCCTCTTGGACGTCCGACGTCTAAAGCCGACGAAGTTGCATACTTGCTTGAGCCGTCTGCCGAAGCTATTATCGACGAGCTTGTGCCTTATTTGATCCGTATGCAGATGTATCATTTAATACTTGAGGCGAATGCTTCGGAGCACTCGGCGCGCCGCGTAGCAATGAAAACCGCGTGTGACAATGCCGATGAACTCGCAGAAAATCTTACGCTTTTTTATAATAAAGCGAGACAAGCGGCAATCACAAAAGAAATTATCGAAATTAGCGGCACACAAAACGCGCTGGAAGCAGCATAAACATATGGCATTAGCAACAGGAAAAATTATACAAGTGATTGGGCCGGTGGTGGATGTGGAGTTTCCGGAGGGAGTGAAACTGCCCAAGCTTTTGAACGCGCTTGAGATTGACACTCCCGGTGTGTCAATCGTCGCCGAGGTTGCGCGGCATTTGGAGCCAGGGCGCGTGCGTGCGGTGGCACTATCAAGCACCGATGGTCTCATGCGCGGCACACTAGTGAAAGATACAGGCGCTCCGATCTCCGTGCCAGTGGGCGCAGAAACGCTCGGAAACCTTTTTGATGTATTGGGAAATCCGCTTGAGCAGAAAAAAAACGCGGTTAAATTCGACAAGCGTTGGCCAATCCACAGGCCAGCTCCGCGACTAGAAGATCAGTCAACCAAAACCGAAGTCTTTGAAACAGGCATCAAGGTTATTGACTTGCTCGCCCCGTTTATCAAGGGCGGCAAGGTGGGACTTTTTGGCGGCGCTGGAGTAGGCAAGACCGTGTTGCTCATGGAGCTTATTCGCAACGTTGCCGAAGAATCTGGCGGGTATTCTGTGTTTGCGGGAGTAGGCGAGCGCACGCGCGAAGGAAATGATCTTTATAAAGAAATGCAGGAATCCGGTGTGATTGATAAGACCGCACTAGTGTTTGGTCAAATGAATGAAGTGCCGGGCGCGCGTTTGCGTGTAGCGCTTACAGCACTCACAATGGCAGAATATTTTAGAGACGAAGAGCGCCGAGATATGCTTTTGTTTATTGATAATATTTTTCGTTTTTCGCAAGCTGGCTCCGAAGTTTCAACTTTGCTTGGGCGTTTGCCGTCAGCTGTTGGATACCAGCCCACACTTGCATCCGAGATGGGCGCGCTTCAGGAGCGCATTACATCAACTAAAAACGGCTCGATTACGTCTGTACAAGCAATCTATGTGCCAGCGGACGATATTACCGACCCCGCGCCTGCCGCGTCATTCGCGCATCTTGATTCAACTATTGTGCTTTCGCGCGCGCTCACAGAAATAGGTATTTATCCGGCAGTTGACCCGCTTGCGTCATCGTCAAGCGCGCTTGATCCGAAACTTGTAGGAGAAGAACATTATCAAACGGCGCGGCGCGTGCAGCAAATTTTGCAAAGATACAAAGAGCTTCAAGACATCATTGCAATTCTCGGGCTTGAAGAACTTTCCGATGAAGATCGTCTCGTTGTTTCTCGCGCGCGCAAAGTGCAGAGATTTTTGTCACAACCGTTTTTCGTTGGCGAAGCATTCACTGGCAGAGCCGGCAAATTTGTAACGCTTGCCAAAACAATAGAGAGTTTCAAAGCTATTATTGAAGGCAAATACGACGCCAAGCCCGAAGATTTCTTTTATATGAAAGGCGCGCTCGACGATTTGGAGGTTGAACCTCCAAAAAAATAATATGCTCTGCAAAATTTTATCACCAAAAGGAATTGAGTTTGAAGGCGAGGCGAAGTCGTTTAATGTAAAAACGCGCGTGGGTGAGATTACGATTCTCGATCATCACCATCCGCTCATGACGATTTTGGAGCGGGGGAGCGGCATCATCGAAACCGCAAGCGGCGAGCACCGAGAAATTCCAATCCAATCCGGCTTTCTCGAAGTAAGCCCAGCAAACAAGTTTACGGTGCTTGTGCAGTAAATGATTTGACCTTACGCTCACGCAAGAGTAGATATTAAAGTAGAGGCCTCGATAAGATGGAGGTGAAAAATGCTTGATAAGATAATTGAAGTTATCACGGGGGGTTTCGTTCTTTGCATGGTCGGTCTCTTGCTTCTGCCCGATGCGATCAGCGTCTGGCGCTACTACCGCGCACACTAAAGGTCTCTTCGGGCTTTTTTCTTTTTTTTTTAAATTTTGTTAAAGTGTCTAGCATGAACACTATTTTTTCTTTCCAATCAAACAAAACTCATTACACGGCCGACGCGTGCATCGTGTGGTGCTTTGATGATCGGTTTTCAAAGTTGCTTGATGAATATATAAAACAGCAAAATTTTGCCCATGTTGATCTGGTAAAAATTGCTGGCGGCGCAAAAGATCTTGCAAGCCCCGAAAATGAGCCCGCACGCGCATATCTTCTCGATCAAATCGCAAAGTCAATCAAACTGCACCATACTAAAGAAATTATTCTTATGGCGCACTCCGAATGCGGCGCGTATGGTGGGTCAACCGATGTGGATTTTTATACAAACGAATTACAAAGGGCACGCGAGAGCGTGCAAAAGCAATTTCCTGATATCACGGTTGAATGTATTTATGCTGACTTTGAATTGTTACAACACGTATAAAAAAATAAAAACCCGCATCTTTTCAAGATCCGGGCCCACACGCGTTGGGTTGTTGCCGTGTTATCTGAAGAGCGTCGAAAGCAGTTCTTGTGTTTCGCGGTCTGCCGCGACTTTTCCCGAACGGAGCTTGAGGAAGCGCGTCCAGTTTGCGGCGTCGGTGTGATAGCTGCGCCGGCGAATGCGCCTCCACCACTCATTTTTTCCGTAGTCAACCTGCGTGATGCAGGCGACCTCGATCGTTGGAACCAACTCGTTCGGATTTGGGACGCTCGAAGCCCTCGCGAGGTCGGTTGTCTTTTGCTCTCGAAGTCTTTCGTATTCTCTAAGGATGTTTTTCCGCACCTCCATGAGATCTTTCGTTGCCTGTTCGAGACCGACCTCATGTTTTTTCGCCTTGCCGCATTCGCAGTGGCCGAGCAAGACGATGGTGTAGATGTGCCTTAGGGCGATCGCTTCGATGATTTCGTCACGGAAGGTAAAATGCTCGGCGCGCCCCATTTTGTTCATCGGCGAGTCTGCCACGAGGCGGTATGGCCCTCCGTGCCACGCGAAGATATGGATTCGCGGGTGGATCCGAAGGTATGCCCAGCAAAGAACCATGATGAGTCGCTTGAACCACGAGAACACTCGGCCAACGAGGTTGTGACGGCTCGCGTACAGACCAGCGACGAAGAAGAGCGAGTCGAATGCGCGGTCGCAGTCGGAGCACATGACTACAATCAAGCCGTTGTCGGTGTTCAACTTCTCGCGGTGTACGTCCCCGAACACATTGATCTTTGGATGGCGCAAGACGCGGATAAGCTGGAGCGTCTCGGGTGATAACCGGTGGTGTATCTGTGGCGGAATTACATCCTGTAACTCTTTCTTGAGCTTTTCTTTCACTGTTGGCATTACCCCCTCCTCATCTGCTCTCGGGTTTCTCGAAACGACTAGAACCCCTTTAAGGGTTTCAGCGTTCATCCAAGAAACATTAAACCATGTAACCGTGCGGATATCAAGCGCTTGTTATTGTCTCCGAATAACAACAGTGACAGCGATATCAAGATTTCCGCTTTCTCCCAAGCGTATTCCCTCGGGAAGCGAGAGCAGTCCTGATCTTGAAATAGTGGAGGTAAGGCCGGTTATGTCAATCGGGTTGAGAGAAACTGACGCTGGCACTTCGCGTGATTCAGGTATCAAAAGCGAAACGGTTCGCGGTTGGATAATGATATTTTCTACCCTATAGCCGCGCGCCACTGATCCTTGAGTAACCGCACGAAGCGGCACGTTGTGTTTCTGGTAATGGCCTACAGTGATTTCTATTTCTGTTGGGTTGATGTCAATTACTGAAAATGCAAATGGTCTTCGAACCATTGATTCAGTTATGGGAATGCGTGTCTGTCCTGAAGCAAAGCGTGACGCGTCTATTGATATCTGAAGCGAGCTTTGGTCGAGTTGTTCAAATGTTTGCCCGCGGCTCCCCAACGTTACGGCAACTGTTTTTGGTTTCGATTCTCTTATCACAAGATCTTGCGGAAGGTCGCGGTAGGTTATTGGTATCTCAAAATCCCTTTGGACAGTTCCTGCCTGGAATACAAGAAAAAACCACAAGAGAACGGCAATGCCGATGGCGATAATTTTTTCAATGAGATTTTGCGCTATGATTCTCTGCCAGAGCGTATACGAATTTTGCGGATGTTTTTCATGATAGAAATCGCCAAGGACGCGCGCGAGTTCGTGCGCCGTCGAAATTTTTGTCATTGTGTCTTTTTGCGCGATTGAGATAGTTCCTCTCTCTTCTGAAACAACAAGTGCAAGCGCGTCCGAGCGTTCTGCGATCCCAAGGGCGGCGGAATGTCGCGTGCCCGATTTCTCGATTTGGTCAAGATTTTGAGATAGAGGCAATTGTGCGCCGATGCTTACGATGCGGTTTTTCGTGATGATCATCGCGCCGTCATGACCGGGAGAATGTGGATCAAATACACTTTCAACAAGTTCTTGTGAGATAATGCCGTCTAAAATCACACCGCCACTGATATGGCGTTCAATATTTTCGTTTCCGGTAAAAACGATGATGGCACCAACACTGTGGCGCGCGAGATTAACCACCGCTTGAACGATTGGTTCGATTATCAAACTTTCGGCAAGGCCCCGGCCCATGTGTTTCTGGCGAGTGCCCCAAACAGTAATGATGTCAAAAAATCTTCGCACTTCTTCCTGAAAGATGATGATGAGGACGAGAAAAAAAACGCCGAAAAATGACTGTAAAACAACGGACGTAAGCGTCAAGTGAAATAATTGCGATATTCCATAAAGCACTACGATAATGCTGATTCCGGCAAGAATGGTAAGTGAACGCGTCCGTTTAAAAAGGATAAGCGCGGAATAAATAAAGATAGCAATTATTGCAACATCGAAGAAATCTGACAGGAAAAAACTTTCGGTCAGTGTACGAAAGGACGAGAAATCTATCGAGGTAAAAGAAGGAAACATATAAAAGGGTGAAAATTATTATATCACAGAATACAATCTCTTTCAATTTATTTATAACTATGCTATACTGCGTGTATGAAGTTGATCAAAGTAACTTTTGAGGAGGCAGTGCCGCATGCTTTGGATATTGCAATTGTTTCTGTCTCGGACAAAAAAGAAAACGAGGTTATAAAACTCGCAACAGGACAGAAATCCTTGTCTGTAGGTGCGGGAGATCTTGAGAAAGTAAACCGCCGAAAGCTTATTATACTTTTCCGAAAAATTATTTTTCTTGCGAAGGCGCATAAAATCAAAAAGCTTGCGGTGCGCTTTCCAGATTTTGATTTTCCAAATATTGATGATTCAAAGCAAGATCTTGCAGAGCTCGCCGCGATCAGTTTTGAAATGGCGAATTTTGAATTCGTGAAATACAAATCGAAACCTGAAGACGGATGGGACTTTGTCGAAGAAATAATCATCGTTACAGGTTTTCGCGATAAATCTATCCAAGAGGGTATTCGCGTCGGCCAGATTATCGGGCAAGAAGTCAATCGGTGCCGCGAGCTTGCGAATACGCCGGGCGGCGAGATGACTCCCGTTCTTCTTGCCGCTGCGGCAAAAAATGCGGTGAAAGGCACAAAAGTACAAGTCTCTGTCCTCGGTAAGAAAGAGCTTCGCCGCCTTAAGATGGGAGGTATTCTTGGTGTTGCGCAGGGATCGCAGGAGATTCCCCAGTTTATTATTATGGAATATCACGGCGCGAAGCCGGCAGACAAACCTGTTGTGCTTATCGGCAAGGGTGTCACCTTTGATACGGGTGGGCTCAACTTAAAGCCGTCTGATTATATTTACGAGATGCACATGGATATGTCGGGTGGCGCGGCTGTAATTCATGCTCTTGTTCTTGCTTCCCGCCTCGGAATTCAGAAAAATATTATCGGTTTGATACCAGCGGTTGAGAATATGCCCTCTGGTTCAAGCTATCGGCCCGGTGACATGCTTCGTACAATGAGCGGGAAAACAATTGAAGTGCTCAACACCGATGCCGAGGGGCGCATTATTCTTGCCGATGCCCTTGAATATTCAAAGCGTTACAAGCCGCAGCTTATTGTGGATGTGGCGACGCTAACCGGAGCCGCAGCAAGCGCCCTTGGTCAGCACGCGTCCGCAATTCTTACCGATGACCCGAATCTCGAAAAAATGATGCGGGAACTTGGTGAGGAGTCGGGCGATTATGTTTGGCCCCTGCCGCTGTGGGAAGAATATGAGGCTGAAGTAAAGGGAACATTCGGTGATATTGCGAACGTGGGAAAAACAAAATATGGCGGCACAATCACCGGCGGAATATTTTTGTGGCAATTTATTAAGGGATACCCATGGGTTCATATAGATATGGTTCCGCGGATGACTGCAGTGGAGGGCGAGTATCTTGCCAAAGGCGCCGCGGGCGCTCCGGTTCGTCTTCTCATTAAGCTCCTTGAGCGTGTCTAAATCTAAAACCTTTCGCGATCGCATTTTTGGTGTGGTGCGCCGGATCCCCCGCGGGCAAAAATACAAAAACTAAAACACAAAGAATATGCCATACGCGCTTCGTACAAGGTTTAAAAAAGAGATCGTCACCGAATTTTTGCCCCCGCGCGGCAGGGATACTGGCAAGGTGATTATTTTCTGCTCGGGGATGCCAAGCGTGCCCGCCAAGCGCGAGTTCCTTGAATTTTACTCTAAAAAAGGTTTTTGGACGTTCGCCCCGCGCTATCGCGGCACGTGGGAATCGGGAGGTAAATTTCTTGCACGCTCGCCGCACGAAGATATTTTAGATATCATTGATGAACTTCCGAGGGGTTTTATCAGCTTTTTCGACGGGAAACGGTATCGTGTAAAACCAAAAAGACTCTATATCTTTGGCTCGAGTTTCGGTGGGCCAGCGGCACTCTTGTGCTCGCGCGATCCGCGTGTGACAAAAATTGTTGCGGCATCTGGCGTCATTGAGTGGCGCGCACAACAAAAGACAAAAGAAACGCAGCCGCGGCTTGAAAAATTTACTCGCAATGCCTTTGGTGAGGCATATCGTTTTCGTTCGAGCGATTGGAAAAAACAAGGCCGCGGCAATTTTTACAACCCCGCGTCATACGCAAAAGAGATAGAGGGCAAGAAAGTTTTACTCTTTCATGCGCAGGATGACGATGTAGTTCCATGGCAGCCGACGCAAAAGTTTGCCAAAGCAACAGGCGCAAGACTTGTTCTTTATAAACGTGGTGGGCATCATGTTGCGCGTTTTACGAAACCTATAATATATCGCCACGTTAGAAAATTTTTAGCTGAATAAGAAAATCCCCCGAGGTTGGTTAAAACCGGGGGGTTGCCGGGCGTTGGTTACCTCGGTCTAGTCGTATCCTGTGGTGATAAGCCGCGCGAGCGCTATCGCTAAGCCGGTGACGATAACACCAAGCATCGCGAGGCGTATCCACGGCGATCCTTTCTCTTCGTAGGGCATCGTACCTCCCTCTGTCGAAATTACTAACCCACTTCAGAAAATCTTTTTTTTGAAGGTTTGTCAAACTATTTGTCTTTCGGGCGCGAGCCCCGTATGATAGTAAAATGGTTCATCTTAAAGAAGGCGCGAAAGCGCCGGCGTTCACATTGCCCGATCAAACAGGTAAAAAACATTCGCTCAAAGATTACAAAGGCAAGTGGGTGTTATTGTATTTTTATCCGAAAGACGATACGCCGGGATGTACAACCGAGGCGTACACAATTCGTGATAGTTACTCGGGTTTTCAAAAATCAAAAATCGTTGTGCTCGGTGTCTCTGTTGATTCTGTAAAAAGCCACGAAAAATTTGCCAAGAAATATGAGTTACCGTTTACGCTTCTCTCCGATGAAGACAAAAAAGTTGTAAAAGCATACGGCGTGTGGGGAAAGAAAAAATTTATGGGAAGAGAATATATGGGCACGAATCGCACGTCATTTTTGATTGATCGGAATGGAAAAATTTCAAAAATATACGAGCAGGTAAAACCCGCGCTCCACGCAGGTGAAGTTCTCGATGACATACAAACGAAGAAGTAATATTTTTGACCCTGCTGCAGCGGGGGCGTTTCGGCTGTCGCGCTCAAAGATAGAAAACTTTATGCGCTGCGCGCGCTGTTTTTATCTTGATCGGCGACTTGGCGTGGGGGAGCCGGAAGGGTACCCATTTAATCTTAACTCGGCGGTTGACCATTTGCTCAAAAAAGAGTTTGACATTCACCGCGCAAAAGGTGACGCGCATCCGCTGATGGCGCACTACAAAATTGATGCCGTGCCGTTCGCGCACGAGGAACTTGACCGCTGGCGCGAGAATTTTGTCGGCGCGCAGTTTTTGCATAAACCAACAAATTTGCTTATCACTGGCGCGATTGATGATGTATGGATAAATCCGAAAGATGAACTGCACATTGTGGATTACAAGGCGACCGCAAAAGACAGCGAAGTAAATCTTGATGCCGAGTGGCAGATTGGCTACAAGCGCCAGATGGAAATATATCAGTGGCTCTTTCGCAAGAATAATTTTAAAGTTTCTAGTATCGGATATTTTGTCTATGCAAATGGCAAGCGCGACCGCGAAGCATTTGACGGCAAGCTCGAGTTTGATGTAAAGATTATTCCTTATACGGGAGACGATTCGTGGGTTGAGCCCGCACTCAAAGATATAAAAAAATTGCTCACAAGCGATTCTTTGCCGCCTTCAGGCGTCGATTGCGAATTTTGCGCGTACCGCGAGTCGGCCGATAAGGCGCTTGCACAATTCAAGAAACAAGAAAAACTTTTTTAGTTTTCTGCTGAACAAATATTCTCATTCGTGCTAGCATGATTGTCAGATTGGGCTGGATGTTCTGGCTCAACGTTCTTACGAAGGGAGAATAAGGCAATGGAACAGCGGAACTTTCGGGGGCTACTGGAGGCCAAGTGGGCCGAGGGCAAGTTTCTCTGTGTCGGGCTCGATCCCTTGATGGAGAAATTGCCGGAAGAATTCCAGCCGCAGGGCACCAGGCATTTACCCTTAATAACGCCGGGAACGCAGTTCAAGAAGTTCTGTCAAGATCGGGTTCGCAAGACTGCTCACGTCGCTGCGGCCTACAAGCTAAACATCGCGTTCTTCGAGGCGGAGGGCATAGAGGGGATAGGAGCACTCGGGGAAATCATTCGATTCATCCACGAGTGCGTGCCAGAAACGCCAGCCATTCTCGATGCAAAGCGGGGTGACATCGGCGACAGCAACAAGGCCTACGCAAAAGCGATTTTCGCGGCGAACGATGCGGATGCGGTAACAGTGCATCCGTATTTCGGTGAGGAGGCGCTTCGCCCGTTCCTCGATCGGGAGGATAAGGGCATCATCGTTCTCTGCCGCACAACGAATCCCGGCGCGCGCGAATTCCAGGATCTCCACACACTTACGCTCGATCCGCGTGCCAAGCCGGATGAAGTTTCGGCGGATGAGTGGCTCAAGGTTCTCTGCGACGATTCCATGCAGCTCTATGAGCGCGTCGCCTTCAACGTGGCAACGAAGTGGAAGCACAGTGGGAACTGTCTCTTGGTCGTGGGAGCAACCTATCCCGTCGAAGCCAAGAAGGTTCGAGCGCGTGTCGGCGATGTGCCGTTCCTCATCCCGGGTATTGGGAAGCAACAGGGTGATCTCGAGGCGACTGTCATGGTGAGTCAAGATGGTCGTGGATTCGGAATGCTCATCAACTTGTCGAGCGGGATCATCTACGCAGACGATCCACGTAGTGAAGCGGAGAAGTACCACAACTTGATCAACCGGTACCGATCCGTGTCCGTTTGAGACAGACAAGGAAGGGGGAAATAAAAGATGGAATTTTCGCTCAGTCTCGATGGTGTCACGGTCACTAGCGACGATCATCTCGAAACGCTTCGTCGGTGTGGTGGGTACTACACCTGCCCCAAGGCCGAAGGTCGCCGGTTCGGCCCGCTCGTCGGCTACGCAGGTCGATACGACGCGTCTGACGGCAGCAAGAAGCAGTGGGTGGGTGAGGTCTACGCAAACTTCGCAATGGCTGAGGAATACCCCCATGTGCTTTTCCACTACGCTCGGCGTCTAAAGTCACTACTCTTGCCATATATCGGCGACGTCGATGTGTTTTGCGGAGCACCTATCGGGGGTTACGACATCACCAAGATGCTCGGCCTCGTGTGCGGGCGCCGGGCAGTCAAGGCCGAGAAGGAGGTAACAGCCCTCAAGACCGAGACAAGTCGAGAGCAGTCGCGCCTCGTCTTCGCTCGCCATGCGATCACGTTGGGGCTTCGCTACGCAATTGTCGAGGATGTTTGCCACAACTTCTCGACGACGGCGGAGCTCGTCAAGCTCATCGAGAGTGACGGTGGAATCGTTTCGGTGATCGTCTGTCTGCTTAACAGGTCGCTCACCGTCCGAAAGCGATTCACGATCGCTCCGGGCGATTCCAGCTATCCTGTCGTCAGTCTTGTCGATGTTCCTATTCCCGAGTACCGCCAAGACGACCCAGCCGTTGCGGATGATGTTGCTGCAGGCAATGTCGTTCTGAAGCCGAAAAACGAATGGCCTCGCCTCATGGAGGCGATGGCTCGTAATCGCGCCGAGTTCCTCCTCGCAAGGCAACGGAACCCGTTGGCGGGATTGCAGTTCAAGGGCGTGTGAGAGAACTCCGCGCTCTTTTCTTTTAGAAATTTCTCAACTACTATGGAAAGAATGAATGAGATGCAAGCAGGTGAATCGAGCAAAAAAGAACGCAGAGAGCAAAAGCGCGAAGATCGTGAGAAAGAGCTTGCTAAAGCAGCTCGCACTCGTGCTTTGTTGCGCATACTTCCGTGGGCAGTGCTTGCGCTTGTTGTGGCCGCCTTGGCATTTGGATTATGGAAATTTTATCGCGCGGCCAGCCGCGTTTCAGAGTCGCTTGGGCCTGATTTTTCGCGCGCCGCGGATGATGAGGGTGCGGCTCACATCTCTGAAGGGACGCGTGTTGAGTACAAAACAAATCCACCTACATCGGGTAACCATTGGTCGGACTCCGTAGGCGATGGCGTTTATGAAATACCACAACCGGACGAAGGGCTTGTGCATGCACTTGAGCACGGACGCGTGTGGATTTCATATAAACCGGATATCTCGGCCGAAGTTATTGAGCGGCTTGAGGAGATCGGCCGTTCTCGTATTCGGACTGTGGTGACGCCGCGCCCTCAAAACGAAACAGATATTGCGATTGCCGCATGGACACGGTTTGACGCTTTTAATCTGGGCGAGGGCGGGACGCTAGACGAAAAGCGCATTCTCGATTTTATAACACGCTTTGATAACACTGGTCCTGAAAAAAACGTTCCTGCGCAGGGAGGAAGAACATATACAGAACCATGGTACAAGAATTAACCTCTCCTCCCGCTCGGGAGTATTGGGTTTACCATAATGTAACATCTTTTCTTGCGAGCATTGTTTTCGCGTACGCTCTTTTTCAGACAAATATTTTTCGTGAATTTCTCTCGTCGCTCGGCGCCTATGGATATCTGGGGTCTTTCCTGACAGGAATTTTTTTTGTCAGCTCGTTTACCGTAGTTCCGGCAACCGCGGCGCTGATTCTTTTTTCTGAAAACCTTGATTTTCTATTGGTGGGAATTTTTGCGGGCGCTGGGGCAACGATTGGCGATTTCTTTGTTTTTCGTTTCGTCGAAGACGGTTTAGGAAAAGATCTTAGGCAGCTTTTCACACGGGTGGGGAACGGTCGGGTCCTCCGTATTTTTCAGTCAAAGTTTTTTGGAATTTTAACTCCTGTTATCGGGGCGCTTATTATTGCTTCGCCCTTGCCGGATGAACTTGGCGTTGGGCTTTTGGGCATCTCGCGCATGGATTGGCGGGTGTTTCTCGTACTTTCTTTTGTACTCAATAGTGTTGGTATTGCAGCGTTTCTTGGTGTGGTGGGGATCGTTTCTTGACAAAAACCCCTGCGTGGAGTACTCTTTACAGTACCAAGAAATTAGGCAGAATGCAGATTACCGAGGTCACGAGTCGTTTGCCTAGTTGAGGGCTATTATAGGGATAATATAGGGCAACGACGAGATGAATTTTGACAGAAATGGCGGAGAACGGCGAACGCAGATACACGATGTATCGTCACTTGGCATCCAATGCACGGAATGCCAAGCGCCGATCAACGAATTGCCGTTCATGCCAAACAAGAAACAGGACGGAACGTTCGGAAGGATCTATTGCCGAGATTGCAATCGCAAGAGATTCCCACGCCGATAGAAAAACAAAAAATCCCCCGAGACTTTCAAGGGGGATTTTTTGTTTTTGTATCCATAGTGTTATACTAAATCGCGTTGCATATGCTTGAGTTTCTTGACCCGACATTCCTTGTAACCACAGTCGGATACCTTGGTATTTTTTTCATTGTTTTTGCGGAATCGGGGCTCCTTATTGGTTTTTTTCTCCCGGGAGATTCGCTTTTGTTTACGGCGGGGTTTCTTGCGTCCCAAGATTATTTGAATATCTGGATTTTGATTTTACTTACGTTTGTTGCCGCGATTTTGGGCGACAGTGTCGGATACATGTTTGGATGGCGCATGGGACCGAAAATATTTCGCCGCGATAATTCAATTTTTTTTCATAAAGACCATATCCGGAAAGCTGAAAAATTTTATGAACAGCACGGTCCAAAAACAATCATGCTTGCGCGTTTCCTGCCTATTATCAGGACGTTCGCGCCGATTGTTGCCGGAGTCGGCAAGATGAGATATCCAACGTTTCTTCTCTATAACGTTATTGGTGGTGTTCTTTGGGGTATTGGAATACCCGTTTTAGGTTATTGGTTGGGGAGTATAGTCCCCGGAGTAGATCAGTACTTGGTGCCGATTATTTTCGCTATCATTGTTCTGTCGGTGCTTCCCGGTTTTTATCACGTCATGCGGGAACGTTCACGGCGCCGGGCATAAAAAATATTACGCAATATCTTGTTATACGCGCTAGCTTGTCAAAGAATATACTTTCTGTTGTAAACATATATCCCACATGTATTACACAATGATGTCAACATTTTATACACACTTATCCACAAAACTTGACTGAAAATTAAGCGTGTCAAGATTGACTCTCGGTGGGGTGATTGATAAGAATGGTTTAAAGCAAAAAATATTTTTTCTCCTTAACAAGAAAGCGCAGGTTAAAAACATCTTTCATAGGCAGTCAATATAACCGGCGCCTTTTGGTTTTTGCCAAAGTTGGGCTGGTGCCTGCGCCACTCTCTTGCGGCAACGCGAGAGGGTAGATGTGCCGGCCCAACTTTGGCCGAAATATCGGTCAAAATAAGTTAACAAGTTTGTAAAAGGTCGAGCATTAGTAAGTAATTAAAATAATTAAAAAATATATGAAAAAGAAAATTGTATTGGGACTTGCCGCTGCAGGCACTGCAGTTGCCATGATCCCACTATTCGCAGCATTTGAGGCACACGTAATCAACGTGACAGCAAAGATCGAAAACGCGTTGAAAGTATCAGCATACGAAATTGCTTTTGGTACCGTATTTCCGCAAGAGGAGCTTGACAAAACATTTGACGTTCAGCTTTCTGACTCTTTTGTAGAGACAGGACAGAATCGAGCAG
>Ga0156262_118_pt2 | contig 26193 bp, 28 predicted proteins | sample RifCSPlowO2_12_FD_107911 | JGI IMG/M metagenome (GOLD analysis project Ga0156262, IMG submission 107911) | Candidatus Ryanbacteria bacterium RIFCSPLOWO2_12_FULL_47_9c | reverse complement strand
AAAATAATTTTCAACTACCCATCGCAAAAAGCGAAAATATTGTATCAGAAAAAATACACTTAGGCAAGCCGGGTGATGCGCGTGCCCGGCTTCACATGCTCGGAAACTTTCATGGCAACTTCCGCGCCGCGCTGAGCCGATGGAATATTTTGATGATCAATCTGCAACGACACAACCGCTTGTTCTACATCGCCAGATCCTTTTTTAAACTTTACCAAATCGCCAATGTGTATGGAATCTGCGAGCTTTATGACAGCAACGCCGGCACGATTATAGTAGTGGGTAACCGTGCCAATTTCTTTTTCTTCCATAGTCAATTCTCCTTTTCGACCTTTTTTGTATTGTCCCACCCAGCCCCCAAAAGAGCAATAAGTGCTAAGCGCCCCCCAACACAAGAGCAACCGCAATGGAAATAAGCACAACAACAAAGGCAATAAACTTTCTTAGTTTAAATTTCTCCCGAAGAAACAGTATCGAAGCCCCCCAAACCAAAAGCGGCTGAATGGAAAGAATAAGAACCGTGTGAACAACACCGAGCTCACGATATCCAAAATACAAAAGAATCCACGCAATTGTTGTCAGAATATTCGTAAGTACGATATACCGCATTGCGGAGTCTTTTACCTCATGGGCATGCGCGAAAAAAAGAGGGCTTAAGAGAAGTGCAACAATACCGGAACGGACCAATTCGAGTGATAGGGGATTCCAAGTAGCAAGGAGAATTTTTAAAATAACCGCGGAGAGAGGCGCCACACAGAGCACGCGCAGAAAAAAAAGTTTTGTGTAGCGTCTTATGGTTATATGATGATGTTCCCAGTGTGACCATATAATCGCCAAAGAAGCAATAATCGCGGGAATAACAACAACGACTTTTCTCTCATCAGTAAAAATAATGCTCGAGATAAAAATAATCGGGAGGGTTTGAAGAATATCGAGCGACTCAATTTCACTGAGCTGGTCACCCTCAAGCGCGCGATAATAGATAAGATTCGACGCAACGGCAAGAAACGCGGAAGCCACGATCAACGACCCGGAATAACCCGAGAAAAGTTCACTATTCAGCGGCGGGCGGAATAAAAGAAAAAGAACAAGCGCAATAAGAAAGATGAGCGGGAAACTCACTCCGATGTACGTTTTGTGGGCAACCCGGTGTCCGGACAATACAAATTTATCAAGGGTCAGAGAGCCCGCTTGGAATACTGCCGCAAGCAGTGGAAAAAACGCGTTCACGCGCGCACTTTAGAAAAAAAGCAGATAAAAAGAAATACTGAACGCAACAAGCGAAAAAACAAAAAGCGCGATACTTGCCTGGCTTCCGTTCTTGATGAGATTTCCAGAGTGCCGGATAAGCCAACGCACCATCCGCGGTTCTTGATCAAACGGCTCCCGCGGCGGATGCCAATCGCCATAATATTTAACGTCCCCGGACATAGGACAATTATAGTACGTTCTTTGTGCGCGGGACAGGACTTGCACCTGCACGCCCTTGCGGGCGCCAGCCCCTCAAGCTGGTGCGTCTTCTAGTTTCGCCACCCGCGCTTATTGCACCTTTTCAGATTCTACCGCAACTTCTGCTGGGGTTTCAAACCGCACTTGGCGCATTTTCTTTCGCATATCGCGGGCCGCTTTTTCGCGAAGATAGTAAAGTTTTGCTCTCCGCACGCGCGTTGCGCGGCGCACGATTTCAATTTTTTCGATCATGGGAGAGTGAATGGGAAAAACACGCTCAACACCAATACCAAGAGAAACCTTTCGTACCATAAACGTACCAGTCGGACCCTTACCATGCTTGCACGCGAGAACAATGCCTTCAAATGTCTGAAGTCGGGTTTTGTTCCCTTCTTTTACTTTCTGTACCACGCGCACGGTATCACCCGGGCGCATATCAACTTCTGCTGGCTTCGTCATAGAAATCCTTTATAGCATGGTTTTATTTGTTACGCAACACTCCGACTCTGTTCAACACAAGTTGCTTGAGTGCTCGCGAAAGATCATCTGGCATTGGAGCTTCGATTTCGAGCTTCGTGCCATCGAGTCCAGCAAATGAAAGCGAGTGCGCGTGCAGAAATTGGCGCGTGAGGCCTGCGGGGCACTGATATAATTTGCCGCCGTAAAGTTTGTCGCATACGACAGGATGTCCAATATGCGCCAAGTGCGAGCGGATTTGGTGAGTACGGCCGGTTTTAGGAGACGCTTCTATATATGTATATCCAGCGAGTCGTTCGAGCACACGGTATCCCGTAACGGCCTCTCTCGCTCGCCCCTGCTTGCCGCCAACCACGCGCTTTTCAAAATGTTTTGTCGAGCGCGCGATCGGCGCGTTGATGATGCCTGAATCATTTTTCATATTGCCAACCACAAGCGCAAAATACTTTTTTGTGATGCCGCCAATTTCAAACAACTTTTTTAGATACTCGAAAGCGCGCTGATTTTTTGCGATAAGCAAAACGCCGGACGTGTCTTTATCAAGTCGATGGACAATCCCAGGACGTCCGACATCCCCAACATTATTTATCTCCGGATATTTTTCCAAAAGCCAATCCACGATTGTGCCCGATGTATGTTGCGCATCATGATGTACAACCATGCCCGCGGGTTTTGAAAGTGCAAGAACGTTACTATCTTAATATATAATCTTCGGCTCCTCCATACGCAGTCATAGTAGCACGGTTTGGTTTTATGTCGCTTTGCGGATTTTTTCGGCAATGATTTTTACGTCTTCAGTCGGTTTATTTGAAACAACCGATTGTAGTGAGTGGCCGCCGTCCCCTTGCCATCTAGGCAAAATATGAAAATGCAAGTGGTCCACTTCTTGACCAGAAACTCGCCCGTAGTTCATGCCGAGCGTAAAGCCGTCGGGCGTGAGTGCTTTTTTTATTAAATCAGTCGCGCGCTGGCACGCTTCAAAATATGGACCAACTTCTTCGCGCGGTAAATCTGAAAGATTTTCTGCATGTATTTTTGGAATCACCATCGTATGCCCAGGCGCGCGCGGCATTATATCAAGAAACGCAATCGCGTGCTCGGTCTCAAAAATTTTTTCTGCGGGGATTTCTCCCGAAGCGATTTTACAAAAGATACAGGAGTTCATATGCGTACTATATATCACGCGCCATGCTTTGCGTATACCTCGTGCATTGCCGAGACATCATCGTGAAGGCGCACGATGCGCGGACTTAGCGTCTCTACAATATAACGCATGAGATCTCTTAACTCTTCCAATCTTTTACGAGTCGAGATTTTGCCACATGAATAGATATAAAGATGACACCCATGAAAACCAAATTCGAAAGATTTTGCTTTTCTGATAAGAGCTTCGGCAACTTCAGGGGTAAAAATCTCAAGCGCCTCTATCTCATAATCAGACTGAACATACAGGGTAAAATGTTTATCAAATTCATTGTGTAACTGTAATTTCTTTTGCCCGTGGGTTAAAAATTCATTTGCGTCCCAAAATCCTGCTTCTTCTACGCTAACGGAAGGTAAAGCGCCCTTGTATTCGATTTCACAAATAGTATACGGATAATGCTGGCGATTTTTTCCTGAACCGGTGGAAAACTCATAATAAAAAATTCGGATAGGATTATCTTTGTATGCACCGCTAACAACATCGGTAAGTTTACGCCCATTGCCTTTTTCAAAAAGTGCACCGTCCAAGCCCACGAGAGACCCAGAATACGCATAGGTAAAATTATTAGCTCGTGCAAATTGCTGCATAAAAATATGAGACATTCGAGAACGCACATACATCCACGCAAATATTGGAATAATAAAAAGAATAGCAGTTGGGTCTGAATCATATCCTTTATATATAAGCCAAAAAACGAGTGTGAGGGGGGCTACGCCAAAAAGTAAAACCGCAAGGGGGCGCTTTTTTATGTACGCAGACGTACTCTTATCGACATCCTCGATTGTCTCGGTGATCAAATCTTTCTCTTCTACCATATATTAAAGACTTGCGATATCTTCGGCAGTAAAGCTAAACGAATCACCGCGCTTGAGCGTTCCCTCTAAAATTTTTCGGGCGATGAGTTGCTCAACGTGATCCTGTATCGCCCTGCGCATAGGGCGGGCGCCGAACGTTTTGTCGTAGCCAATTTCCACAATGCGGCGCGCAAGATCGCGGGATGGCACAAAGTGCACGTCCTGCTTTTCAAGTTGCCGCGCAAGATCGCGCAAAAGAAGCAACGCCACCTGTTCAAGTTGTTCCGGAGAAAGCGGATGAAACACCACTACCGCGTCAAACCGGTTCAGCAACTCGGGCGAAAGCACTCCCTCTTTTCTGATCTCATCAATAACCGCCTCCTGAACCTCCGAAGGATCTTTCCCCTCCTTCAAAAGCTCCCACACGGTATTTGCCCCCGCGTTTGAGGTAGCAATAACGATTGTCTCCCGGGCCGATACCGTGCGCCCGAACGCATCATGGAATACACCCTCATCCAATACTTGTAAAAACAAGTTGCGTACGTCGTGCGATGATTTCTCAAACTCATCAAAGAGAAGCAAGCCAAACGGCCTTTCACGGAGACGAGACGCAAGCACTCCCGGTTCTTTCATCTCAAACGAACCCGTGAGTTTTTCAAGACCATCCTCGCCCTGAAATTCAGACATGTCAAACCGAAGCATCGCTTCCTCACCACCAAAATAAATTTCAGCAAGAGATCGCGCGGTCTCTGTTTTCCCAACCCCCGTAGGGCCGAGAAAAAGAAATGACCCGATCGGCCGCCGTCCGCGGCCGAGACCAGCACGCGCGCGGCGGAGCGAATCAGAAATCACGGAAACTGCGTGTTCCTGATTAATAACTTTTTCGTGCAGGAGCTGCTCAAGCTTGAGCAGTTTTTCACTTTCTGCTTCTTCTGCAACCGCCGTGGGAATTGCCGTCCGCCGCGTGACAACCGCATCAATATCCTCCGCCCGCACAAGGCGGTTTTCGGAAGGAAGCATTGATGCCGCATCATCGAGGAGGTTAATTGCTTTCTCCGGCATAACGCCTTCCGCAATAAATCTTCGCGCGAGATCTTCCGCACGCACAAGCGCCTGATAGGTAAAAACTTTGCCCGTTGCCGCTTCAAGTTCGGAGCACGAGCTTTCAAGCATGTAAATAACCGTATTTGATTCAACCTCGCGCATCTCTACTTTTTCAAAAAGTTTCGCGACAAGTCCATTCGGCTCAAGATCCCGATGAAACGCCCCGGTTTCCGAAAGGGCTATCACCTGAAGGTTGGGACCGGAAATATAGTGTCCAAGAATATCGAGCGCGTCAGCGCCCATCTCGCGCGCAGAGGCAAGAAATCCCGGGAAGTTTTCAATGACAAGAATAATATTTCCCGCCCCGACCGCTTCGGCGAGAATAGTAATCATGACCCCTTCGTACGAGCTCTTTGTCGTGGCGCGCGCCGTGATACTTTCGGCATCAAGCATCATAACGCGTTTATGCTCAAGCACCGGCTTGACGCGACCTTCATAGATAAGACCAGCGAATCCCTCCACTACGGTGTGCTTTCCAGAGCCGGCTTCTCCAACCAAAAGCACGTTCGCCTCGCGAGAGCGCGCAAGGGCTTCTTCAACCGCTTCTATTTCGCGCACCCGTGCGTAGCGCGCGAATCTTGTGCTCCGCGGAAGCACCTCGGAGGCATATCGTTCGAGGTTGTACGTATATCCATAACCAAGATCTTTTGCAATCCCCGGAATGCGTTCCAGATTTTTCCGAAGCCACCACCGCGTGCGCGCATAATACTCTTCAATTTCAGACTCAACCCACTCGGCGGCGCCAGAAAGAATCTCTGGTTTTACTTCCCGCTGGAAGAAAAAGTTTTTTAGCACCTCGTCTTCGCTCGCACAGAAAACAAAAATTGCAGAAAGAGTCAACAACCCCTCGCTCAAAAGCCGTTCTATGCGCACAGATGCAACAGCCCGTTTTTGGTTTATGGATAAAGCAAAATCTTCCTCTGCAATCCCGAGCCGCACAAGAAGAATTCGTAAAAAAATTGTCTTATTGAGCGCAGCAAGAAAATCGGAAACACGGATGTCCGTGCCAAATCCCCCGCCCATGTAGGAAAAAACGCGCGCCGCTTCCGGCGCGAGCGTAACACGCAAACCGCTTTCTGTTACCGCGCCAAAGGGCACCAAGTGCGAACGGTAATAAAACTCAACGAAACAAAACGCGAGGAAAAAACTTGTTGTAATATATAAAACGCCGAGAATCGGTGTTTTTTCAATGACAAGAGGAAGTAAGACTGCATCCGTAAAAAGTGATGCAAGAAGGAGCAGAAACGAAACAAGGGAAAGTACAAAAAACAACTTCACAAACAATGAGCGCGTATGGGGACGGGAAACGAGATCCAGACGAAATGCGAGGGGCAGACGCGTGCGCATGTGTTACAAAAAAAGAGTTATAACGCCAATAACGAATACGATCGGCACAAAAACTGCGCCGGAGACAAGAACGAGGAAAAAAAACGAGCCAAGAAGAAAAACAACACACTCGGCAAGAATGCCAAGAGCAAGAAATGCGGTGCGCACAATCATCCCTACAATGCGCATAAGAACATTGATTACGATAACACTCAACCAGTCTTCAATATCAAAACCTGCGCGCGCGCGCTCGCGTAACCGGTGGAACGGCGCAAAAAACGATTCGAAAAGAACCGGCATTGAGAAAAAATGGTACACGAACCAGTGAACATTCATCCAACCGCGCGCATACTCGCGAACTCCATCGCGCCAGATCCAGGCAAGAGAATCAAAAAAGAGCGCAAATGCCATGCGCTCATTATATCACGCGCCAAATCTCCGTTCACGCCGGAGATAATCTTTTACCGCGCGCTCAAAGTCCTCGGGCGTAAAATCGGGCCAGAGCTTATTTGAAAAGTGAAGCTGGGCATCCGCCACATCCCACATCATAAAACCCGCCGAGAGATGGGGGTCACCGCCCGTACGGATCACTAAATCAACTGGCGGAAGATTTCGTGTGTAGAGATATCGCTTCGGGTCTCCCGCAGATTTTCCTTTTGACGCAAGCGCCCTGCGAAAGGCGTGGAGCATTTCCGATCTCCCGTCGTAGCACAAAAGCAAGTTCATGATATGTTTTTTTCGCTTTTCTGTTTCTTTTATGACTCTTTCGCCGAGGCGCACAAGCTTCTTCGGAAATTGCGCGCGCCACTCACCAAGCACGTTGACCCGCACATCGTTTTTCTCAAGCTCCCTGCTTGCGAGCGCCCTCTGAAGCGTCTTTTCAAAAAGTGCAAACAAAAAAGCCACCTCGCGATGCCCGCGTTTCAGGCGATTATCCGTGCTCATTCCCCAAAACGAAACGCAGTACACATTAAGTTCAAGTGCTTTTTTGAGAACTTGTTCATATGTTCTCACGCCGGCTTGATGGCCCCGCCACGGCAGCTTTCCATGGGCCTTTGCCCACCGTCTGTTTCCATCTGGAATAATTGCAATATGCCTGATACTATAATCTTTCATAAATAATAATGTTTCCCAGTATACACCAAAACGAAGCGGCGCGGAATAATTACTCGTAGCGAAGCGCCTCTATGGGACTACGGCGCGAAGCTTTGTATGCCGGATATATGCCAAAAACAAGTCCAACAATGGACGAGATGATAATTCCCAAAAGCGACGCGGAAAGCGAAAAATGAAATTCCCACGGGAGACCGATGGAACGCGAGAGAAAAAATGACACCGCGACAGAAATAATAAACCCAAGGACAACACCGATAATCCCACCTATCGCAGTCAGAAATACCGCCTCCACTAAAAATTGGCGCATAATGTCGCGATCAGTAGCTCCCAGAGCTTTTCGGAGGCCAATCTCCCTCGTGCGCTCGGTTACGCTCACCAGCATAATATTCATGATGCCGATGCCTCCGACGATGAGAGCAATGGCAACAGTAAAGGAAAGAAAAATAGTAAAAACACCAATGATGGTCCGAACCTGTGAAACCAGGCCTTGTTGTGTCTGCACAGAAAAATCGTCTTTGGTTGGATCATCAATATCATGAAGAGCGCGCAGTGTCTGTTGGATATCAAAAACTGTCCGATCAACAAGACCCGGACTTTCCGCGCGCACGACAATTTGATTAAAATGTTTCGTTCCCACTAAAAACGCTTGGGCGGTCGTATACGGCACAAGAACAAGCTCATCAATATCAAAAAATACAACCTGGCCCCGTTTTTCAAAAACACCGACAACGCGGAACTTACGCCCCTTGATGTCAATATTTTTACCAACCGGATCTTCACCCCCGAACAACTCGAGCGCAACGCGAGAGCCAATAATTGCTACGGGCGCACGCGTTGCAATATCGCGCTCGTCAAACGCAACACCGCTCGCGACGCGCAATTTCAATGTTTTAACCATAAAATCAGCGGTAAAACCTAAAATAACGGGCCTGAATGTTTCCCCGCCATAAGAAACGCTGCCGGTTACCAGCACTTCGGGGGCCGCGTCCGCAAGATGCGGCACGTTGCTTTTTTTCATGAGCGCTGCGAGCTCGCGCTGTTTCAGCGAATCGGATAGTAAAACTTCAGCAATATCAGTCGGCCCCTTCGGCTCTTTGCCCGGACGCACCACAATCGTATCAGCACCGAGTCCCCCGAGTTCACCTACAATAATATCCTCCGCTGTCTCGCCGACAGATGTCACCACAATAATAGCGGTAATGCCAATCACAATGCCAAGTATTGTAAGAGCAGAACGCGATTTATGCGTCGCAAGAGCATTGAGGGAAGTTACCAATGTATGACGGAGCGCTAATGCCATGTTACTTTCTGATCCGTTTCATAACTTTTTCGTCCTTATCTATGCGGCCGTCGAGAATGTGAATAACGCGTTCGGCGTGTTCTGCCATATATGCCTCGTGGGTAATGAGGATGATTGTGTGGCCCCGTTCTTCGTTGAGCGCTTGGAGTATATCCATGACCGCGACACCCGAGCGCGAATCAAGATTCCCGGTCGGCTCATCGGCAAAAATAACACTCGGTGAATTCACCAGAGCGCGCGCAATTGCAACACGCTGTTTCTCGCCGCCCGAAAGGCGCACGGCGTCAAATTGAAACCGGTGGGCAAGGCCAACCGCGCGAATGGCTTCCTCGGCGCGCCGATTCCATTCACGCTCGGCAACGCGCGAGTAGAGTAGCGGGAGCTTTACATTTTCAAGCACTGAAATCCTCGGGAGAAGATTGAACGCTTGAAAAACAAACCCCATCATTTCGTTGCGCACGCGGGCAACCTCGTCTTTTGAATAGTCATCGATGCTTTTTCCTTTAAAGCGGTACTCGCCAGTTGTATGGCGATCAAGGAAACCCAATATGTGCAGTAGAGTTGATTTCCCAGAACCCGATGGCCCCATGATCGCAACAAACTCTCCTTCCGTAATCGAAAATGTAAGATCGTGAAGAATAGGTGTTTCTACTCCCTCGCTAAAATAACTCTTTTGGAGGTTTGAAACTTCAATAAGAACAGGTTTCATTCTCGCTCGAAGATAATCACCTGGTCACCCTCCGTGATACCCGAGAGAATTTCCACATTGCCGTCCGAGCCGCTAAATCCCGTCTCCACAAAAACTTCATGAACGGAACCTGCCTCATCAATAGTGCGAACAATTTTTCCTCCATCTTTGCGGACAACAGCACGCTCGGGAACCACAATAACATTTTCGCGCCGACCAGTGATAATATCTATATTTGCAGTCATTCCCGAACGAATACGGGGATCGGGTTTATCAAAAGCGAGCCGAATTTCATATGTTGCGACCCCATCAATAATTGTTTCCGCGGGATCAATCCGAATAATATGCGCAAAGAAAATGTCATCGCTTGTGTACGCATCAAGTGTGACGCGAGCGGGATGCCCTTTCTCAAGTGCGGCAATATCAGATTCCGGCACATTCGCAATAACTTCAAAGCCGCCCTCGCCGATAACCGAAATAGCGGGAACACGCACCTCGGCGATCTCCCCGACTTTGAGGTTATTTTTTGTCACAATGCCCGAAATAGGCGTAATGAGAATCGTTTTCGCGATCTCTACACGAATGCTGTCCGCCTTTGCGCGTACCCCCAAGAGGCGCGCTTCTTGGGCGGCAATTTCTTCCTGCGTTCGACCTGCTTGCTTTAATTTTAAACCTTCCTCTTTCAAAATCTTGTTGGATTGCGCTGTTTTGAGCTTTTCGTCCGCAGCTTGCAAGTTTGAAAGTGCAGTATTGATGTTCGTGCGCGCGATTGAAACATCCGATTTATACGAATCAACCGTGGTTTGGCTAAGTCCGGTTGTCGGCGTCAATGCGTTGACCGCGCGGGCAATATCTTCAAGAAAAGATTTTATTGTTGTAAGATTTTCTCTCGCTTCTTTCCCCTGGGCGTCCAGAGCGCCAGCAGATGAAATATTCTCCAGATTCGTTTGCCAGCGAACAAGCATGTTTTCAACAACAAGGCGAGTAAATTCCAGCTTATTCTTCAATTGCGTGTCAGTCTCGAAATTAAGTCTCGGATAGGGAGATCGTGGATTAGTAAAAAACTGGTCAACTTTGTTTCTAACTACATCATCGGATTTAGTAAACGAATCATTAATTTTATCGGCAAAATTATTTTGCGCTTCCGAAAACGCAACCTCGGCAGCAAGTACCTCTGCGCGCGCAATTTCAATTTCTTCCTGCCTGGTACCGCGTTTGAGTTCAGCAAGCTTTGCCTCCTCGGCTTTCACATCCGCATCCGCCTGTGCAAGATTTGCCCGAAGATCCCCATTATCAAGTTCTGCGAGTACGCTCCCGCGCACTACCATACTCCCCACCCGTACACGCACAGAGGAAACGCGGCTGGCTTTTTCAAAAGAAAGTTCCACGTCTTCAATCGGCTGGACCCGTCCTGTCACACTCACCTCTCCTGTAAGATCTTTCCTTACTGCCTCCACAAACTCATAGCGCGGAACACCAGAATCCCGATATACAAGAAATATTCCCACAACGGCAATAATAAAAACCACAAAGATCGCTGCTAGTTTCCAACCGAGAGCCTTGGTGCGCCTTACAATTATGCTAAATAACGACATGAACTTTTCATACATTCGTAAAAATGATACTATGCTGATGCTTTACAAATCCACGGGGGAACAAAAGCAACGGATAGTTCTCTTTATCTTTATCATTTTACTCCCCATGCCGTCCAGCAGGCACCCTAGGCCCCATCGTCTAATGGTTAGGACAACGCTCTTTCAAGGCGTAAATACGGGTTCGATTCCCGTTGGGGCCGCCCGCAACAGTTCTGTTTGCCCACTGAACATTTGGGCCCGTAGCTCAGTTGGTTAGAGCGTTCGCTTGACATGCGAAAGGTCTGCAGTTCGAGTCTGCACGGGCCCACGAATCTAACTTAGACGTTGCATGTCTAAGTCTTATAGAATATCGAGTAAATATTGAATTAAAGATTCGTGCCTCCGTTGAGACTCATTCTATCACACCAAGGATTTCGGCTTGATCCACTCATAACATTACTGTATAAATTGATCATGTCAAAAATAAAAGGCGCGAAGTTCAAGACAATCCTCGGTATTGAAACGTCTTGCGATGAAACAAGTATCGCAGTTTTAACGTGCTCAGGTGGATTAGCAAAACCACATTTTAAAATAAAATCGAACGTTATCTCGTCGCAAGTAAAACTCCACGCGCCCTACGGCGGTGTGGTGCCGAATCTTGCCAAGCGCGAGCACATAAAAAATCTGCCGATCATTCTTCAGCGTGCAATCAGAAAAGCCGGCGTCACGCGCCCAGAAAAAGAGATTGATGCGCTCGCAGTCACTGTTGGCCCCGGGCTTGAACCCGCGCTTTGGACTGGGATTAACTTCGCGCAAAAACTCGCCCAAGACTGGCAGTTGCCCGTGGTTGCTGTAAATCATATGGAAGGACATCTTGTCACCCCGCTTTTAAATAACAAGCAGAAAGTAAAGATTGATTTTCCGGTCATCGCTTTGCTCGTTTCGGGCGGCCACACAAGTCTCGTGTTTGCGAAAAACTGGCTTTCGTACAAAACGATCGGCGAAACCGTTGACGATGCGGCAGGCGAAGCGTTCGACAAGGTTGCCCGCATGATGCACCTTTCGTATCCGGGCGGTCCTCTCATAAGCAAGCTCGCCCGCACCGGCAATTGTTATACATTTGCATTCCCGCGGCCGATGATTCATTCGTCAGACTTCAACTTTAGTTTCTCGGGATTGAAAACCGCGGTTCTTTACACTCTCCGCGATCTAAAAGAAAAAAATATTCCCTACACAAACAACGATATCGCCGCGTCGTTTGAAGAAGCGGTTGCCGATGTTCTTATTTTAAAGACCATACGCGCACTCAGAGAATATAAAATAAAAACACTCATTGTGGGCGGTGGTGTTTCCGCAAACAGGCGTCTTCGCATACGCATCCGCCGCGCGGTTGATTTTTTCAACCATTCAGTGACGCTCGCGCTCCCGCCTGCGCGCTTCACAGGCGATAATGCCGCGATGATTGCTGCTGCCGCCTACCTCCACGCGCTCAAAAAAGATTACAGGGACTGGAGAAAACTGAAAGCGCATGCTACGCTGAAGCTGTGAAAATTGAGGATTTTCCAAAAAGCTACGAACCAAAAGACCACGAGGAAGAAATATACCGCGCATGGGAAACATCGGGTTTTTTTAATCCGGACAAACTGCCCGAAAAACGGTATCCAAAAAACGCGCCGCTCTATACCGCAATGCTTCCTCCCCCCAACATTACTGGGGTTCTTCATATGGGCCACGCGCTCAACGCGACCATCCAAGACATTCTTATCCGGAAGAAACGGATGGAGGGTTTTCGGACGCTTTGGCTTCCCGGCACCGACCACGCAAGCATCGCAACCCACAATGTTATTGAACGGGAGTTGAAAAAAGAAGGAAAAACTCGCTTTGATCTTGGCAGAGAAAAATTTCTTGAGCGCGCTTGGGCGTGGAAAGAAAAATACGGGGATATCATTTTGAATCAACTGAAAAAAATCGGCGCGTCATGCGACTGGTCACGCACACGCTTTACCATGGACGAAAATTATCAAAAAGAAGTAGAAACCGCTTTTCTTTACTACTACAAAAAGGGGTTGATTTACCGAGGAAAACGGACAGTAAACTGGTGTGCGCGCTGTGGGACTAGTCTTTCAGACCTTGAAGTTGAATATCGAGAAGAAAATGGCAAATTTTACTATATCAAATACGGCCCCGTCACCATCGGTACCGTGCGTCCAGAAACAAAACTTGGAGATACAGCCCTTGCCGTTCACCCGAACGATAAACGATACGCGGACTTTGTTGGCAAAAAAATCACTATACAAACCGTTGATCCTGCCACTCCGCGGACAAACCCGCCGCATCTTGAAAACATCGAAATTATGATAATCGCCGATGAGGCCGCCGATCCAGAATTTGGGAGCGGCATCATCAAAGTAACGCCCGCGCACGACATTGCCGACTTTGAAATCAGCCAGCGCCATCCGAATGTACCAACACGCACCGTCATCGGGGAAAAGGGACGAATGACGCGCGAAGCGGGCGCGCGATACGAAGGGCTGACGGTAAAAGAGGCCCGGGAACAAATTACAAAAGACCTTCAAGACCTCGGGCTCATCGAAAAGATTGAAGAGTATAAACACAACATCGCAGTATGCGCGCGTTGTGGCACGGTACTTGAGCCGCTTTTATCAGAGCAATGGTTTTTGAAAATGGATGAGCTTGCAAAAATCGCAAAAGAAGCGGTCGCTTCCGGAAAAATTTCCTTTCATCCAAAAAAATGGGAAAAAATCTATTTTGAATGGCTCGACAACACACGGGACTGGTGTATCTCACGGCAGCTCTGGTGGGGGCACAAAATCCCAGTCGAGGGCAGTGAAGATATCCTCGACACATGGTTTTCGTCCGCGCTCTGGCCGTACGCAACTCTTTACGGGGAAGATCGAACGCGGTTCTATCCAGGAAACGTTGTCGTGAGCGCGCGGGATATCATCAACCTTTGGATCGGCAGGATGATATTTTCTGGAATTGAATTCATGAACGACATACCTTTTCGGGATGTAATTATCCACGCGACAATCCTCACAAAAGAAGGCAAGCGAATGTCAAAATCGCTTGGCACCGGCGTTGACCCGATGAACCTTATCGAGAAATACGGCGCAGACGCAACAAGATTCGGACTTGTCTGGCAAGCGATGGGAGGACAAGATATTCATTGGGCAGAAGAACATGTTGTTGCTGGCAAAAAGTTTCTCAATAAACTATGGAACTCGTGGCGATTCATAAGCGGGCAAATTGGCTCCGACGAACGGGCACTCAAGCGCCCGGAACCGCACGCGCCTTCCGCAATACACATTCTTGATTCTTTCGACACAGCAACAAAACAAGTTGACTTGTTTATCGAGCAATATGAGTTTGGGCATGCGCTTCATTGTTTTTATGATTTTTACTGGCACGATTTCTGCGATATATTTATAGAAGAAGCGAAAAAAGACAATTCCCCGGAAATGCAGGAAACTCTTTTTTACATTTACGCCTCGTCACTCAAGTTTCTTCACCCATTCATCCCGTTTATCACCGAACAACTTTGGTCATATGCACCGGTAAAAGATAAAACGCTTCTCATGGTAGAAAGCTTATCCGCCTAACAAAATATTATTGCCTACCTGCCACCCATAGAACTCAAGCCGATTGCGTACGCAATCGTGGGGGGATTTTTGGGCGCATTTGTATGGTTGTGGTTCTGGCTCAAAGAAGATGAGCGTCCAGAGCCAAAACGGCTTTTAACGTTCGCATTCATCGCCGGGATGCTCGCGATTCCGGCCGCACTCATTGCTGAATGCTCCCTGTCTTCATTTGTTTTTCAAAAACCGTGCGACCAAGTAAGTTCCCTGGAAGTTGAACTTCTTGGCGCACCTTATCAGTATGGTCTGGTCGCGGGGTTTGCACTGATTGAGGAAGTTATGAAATACATTTTTGTAATCAGCCTTATTTTTTGGCGCAAAGAGTACAACGAGCCGGCTGACGCGATGATTTACCTTGTGACAGGCGCCCTGGGTTTTGCCGCCGTGGAAAATATTCTCTATCTTATAACCCCCTTCGGGAATACCATTCTGCATGGTTTTACAATAGCTGGGCTTCGATTTCTCGGCCCCACCCTGCTTCACACGCTTTCGGCAAGTATACTTGGCTACTTTATCGCAAGCGCCTTCTGTAAAAACCTTATTGGGAAAGAACTCGCCGTCCTTGCTGGGATTTTCTTCGCGACACTCTTGCATACGATTTTCAATCTTTCTATACTATGGACAGGAGGTACACGGATCGAACCGGCGCTTGCATTGCTTATAGTCACCGGAATAGTTATCCTCTTTTCATTCGAGCGCATTAAACATAAAATCAACTATATAGTATGCCTAAAGACAGACGATCGTTCTTCGAACGGCTGACGGGATCAGTCCCGGCGGACGAATACTTCGAAGAGGAAGAAGAAACAACCGCTGGGCCCGCGCAACCACAGGCCCATCTTGCCGTTACGCAAGCAAAAACGCGCCCAAAACCGCGCATGCCAGTAAAGAAAGAAGACGAATGGCTTGCACAAGAAGAAGAAGGACAACTAACGGTTGACGTGTACCAAGATGAGGATGATATCATTGTGCAGTCAACTGTAGCCGGTGTCCGGCCTGATGACCTTGATGTGCAGATCACACGCGATATGATTACCGTCCGCGGCAAGCGCGAGCAAGCGCGAGAAGTGAGCGGTGACAGCTATTACTATCAAGAACTTTACTGGGGATCGTTCTCGCGTTCAATCATGTTGCCGCACGAAATTGATGTTGACGAAGCAGAAGCAACGCTTAAAAACGGACTTTTGACCGTACGCCTTCCTAAACTCGACAAAAATAGAGCCGAGCGCCTGCGTGTGAAGAACGAGTAACAAAAAACCCCGCAACTGCGGGGTTTTTTGTTTTATGCCGCGGGCCAGAATCGAACTGGCGACGCCTGCCTCTTCAGGGCAGCGCTCTACCACTGAGCTACCGCGGCATGTTTCTCAAAAATCTACCCCAAAGCTTAGCAAACCGGAGTGTTTCATGCAAAGGTTTGCGTCACTTATCTTTGCAATACTCTTGGCCACCGGCGAGAGTGGCGCATACCCAGTACCCCGCTCCATTATTTACTCGAGAGTAATCATACGGCGTGCCGGTGACCGGGTCAGTTGGGACCGATGTTGAGTGGCCCGGCACAAGCTGATCGAGAGATTCCGGATAGAAACTGTTTTCGATATAATACGACTCAAGCGCGATTGTTATATTTACAATCCCCGCTTTGCGCTGAGCGTCAAATCCCCTATTTCTCGCGTTAAACAAAGCCGGCATTTTTATGGTTTCTTCCGAACCTTTCTTCTCTTTCAAACTGTTGAACCAATCGGGGAAAACACCCGCAAAACTAAACATTAAACCCGCTACCACAATAAGCGGGGCGACGACCCCAAGCGCACCCACGAGCGAGAAGTTAACGCGCGCGCGGCGAGAAGCAACATACACAAATTCTCCCTTCAGCGCCTTGAGATTCCGGTACAAGACAAAATAGTAAAGCGAAAAAAGCGGGCCTAGGATAAACGAAAAAATGTTTGTGAGAATACTTCCCACAAGAGGCGATGAAATGACGCCTGAAAATAAAAGACCCCCTTCTTCCGTTTCAAAACCAAATACAATTAGGGGAGCATACACAACCATCATAAAAAGCGTAAACATAAAAACTATACGGCCCAAGACGCCCCAGAAACGCCCGCGCACATATTCTTTGCTTTTCAAAAGCGCATCGAGCCCGCGCGTTCCCTCTGCGAAGAACACAAAAATCGCAAACGAAAACCACGTGGCAAAAATAAGCGCAGGAATAATAAGAAGCACAAAACCGCCTATAAAAATAAAAATCGAGAGGATCATCACCCAATACATCGAAAGAATTTTCCCGCGCGCGCGGCGGAACGATTCACGTATCCCAATATTTTCGTCGCTTGCAACAATACCCATAAAAAGAGCTGCCTGCGCCCAGATGCCAAATATCAAAAGAGTAATGATGAATGCCACGACAAGCGCAAAAATACTGCCAGCAATAAAAATACCGGCGCCGGCACTTAGAAAGGAAAGCAATAAAATCGCAATCGCCCCGATCGCGATGAACGCGAAAGCAATGACAAATGGGACAAGCGAAATGCCAATGAGAGTAAACGCTCTTTTTTTATAATATTCAAATGCTTCTTTCAAGAGTCGAAACGGATTTTTGAATATCCCCGACTCGACGATATTTATATTTTCGCGAAGTTCAGATGACTTTTCCTCTGGCGGCTTTGGCGGTTCCTTCTGTTCTTCATCTGCCGCAAAATACGCTTCGTCAACATCGCCCTCCCGCCAACCGCTTGCAACAAGGGTCCTTCGCAAATCTTCTTTTGTGATAGCGCTTTTAAGCTGCCCCCTAATGTATTCGATTAATTGTCTTGTCGCCATAAATCAATGCTTCAATTGTACCGCCGCCCCCGTGGTTTGTCCTGCTCCGATACTTGGTGGACGGTGCAGGACTCGAACCTGCGACCTACTCGGTGTAAACGAGCCGCTCTACCAACTGAGCTAACCGTCCACCGAGTATCGGAGTGTAAACGGACGAAAGACATTTGTACGTCTTTCGTCCTCCACCACTGAGCTAAGCGCGCCTAAAATCCAACAGGACAGACAACCATTGTACCGGTTTTGAAGAAAAAAAGAAGCCCGAAAAGGGCTTTGCTACATGGCACGATTCTCCAAACGCACCCGGCGGAAATCGTCTTCGAAAAAACGGGCAAGCGCGCGCATTTCGAATAGATTTCGCTCCAATGCGACGACACACACGGAAGTGTCCCGGCCGAGGTGGGCCCGAAGGCATGTTAGGTAGAGCGCACTGATTTTTCCTCGTACATTTTCTGGATCAGCATCGTATGGAGAAAAATCAAAACGCTTTTGGAATTCCTTTGCCTTCTCGCGCTTGATTCGAGCGAGTTCTTCACGCGCGCTTTTGCGCCGCGCGCGAAAGTAGAGAAAGAAATACCCTGATGTTGCTAGGCCAAGACCAGCAAAAATTTGTCGCATCACAACCTCCTAAGAACGAACCTGCCGTAATGATACCTTAAAATTTTAATTTTGTCAAAAACGCATACGCGCGCTTTCTAAAAAAGTTGATGCCCTCGACAGGATTTGAACCTGTACCACCTCCTCCGGAGGGAGGCGTTGTATCCAATTCAACTACGAGGGCGGGATATATTTATGCGGCTAGGTGTGTTTATCGGCAACCGCAAAGGCGCCGTAGGAATCCGGCTTTATGACCGGTACCATTTGATACGCTCGCACCATCCCGGTCATAACATCAAGAAAATCCCGTGTCTGTCCGGCGCCGCCGATATCAAGATGAATTTCAATAACTCCGTCCCACAAAATTTCATCGCCGAGCTTTTCCCGAATAGTACTCCGACACTCCTGCGCAAGCGTAATGGAAAGCATTGTTTCAAGCTGTATCCGATGCTGTAAATTATAGAATCTTTGGCTGCGACGAGTCCAAAAATATATTGCGCCGTTTCCGATCCTCCGCACAACAATAGCCGTTACAAAATTTGCGTGTGTCTTACCATAAGCTTGCGAATCAGTTCCTATGCTTATTTCATAGCGCGAATTTTTGTGATGCTGGGTATAGCGGTGAATTTCAGAAATCACTTCGGTAAGCGAAAGATTGCCGTGCGTGGTACTATGAAAAATTTTATCAGATGAGACTCCGTTGGACATAAGCTCCTTGTATTTCTTTTTTCTCGGGTAAAACCGCCCCCCAAGTGACCGGTATTCGGACCCTCCCCCGGTCGCGCGTGTCGGCTAAGATAAAACCTTTGTTCTTCCCGTGTTCATAGAGATCCCGCGTCAGGCGCACGTCCGAAAGACAATACTCCCGGACTTTGTCTTTCATGCCTTGCCGCCACCACCAGAGCGCTTCCAGCCCATTCCCCGATTTACGAGCGCCCAGAGTCGCTTGACACAAGTTATCAAGAGAAACGCGAAATCCCAATGCTTTCTCAACATCATCCATAAGATCGAGCACCCGCAAGGATTTTACGTCAAAGTGGACGTGCGGCGCAAGCACCGGCAGGTCAAAGTGGTTTATATTGAAACCAATGAGAAAATCCGCAGCGACAAGGAGGGGTTCAAGCTCACCAAATTCCGGGCGTTCATAGGCAACAAAACGGTCGTGGGCATATTCATAAATACCGACCACCGAAATACCCAAGAGATGGATGTTGTGCTTCCCGCCCACCTCCCGAAATTCTTTTTCCGTCTCAAGATCAAGGACAATTGCATTCATTGCTTATCCATTTGTATCATACCCGTGCGGCACGGTCAAAAATTTGATACAGTACGATTATGGATGAAAATCTTGCGTTTCTCGCAATTCTTGTTGTCATCCTTTTTGGTTTTGCTTTCTTCGCAAACCTAAGTACTTCATCCGGCCCGCTCGCAACGCCGCCAAACCCCGATGCGGAGTTCGGCGTCGTACGGGAACAAAAATCCGTATTTGATGTTTTCGAGCCGCCCCCGCCGCCACCGCCAACCGACGACACAACACAAACAGAAGACAAAACAATCGAAAGTGAAAAAAAAGAAGAGCGTTACAAACAATATTTTAGTATCTCATCCGCCAACGCGCGCTCACGAAACCCCGATACCGAATATATTGATATCCAATACAATCCCCCCGAGAACGAATCTGTTTATATATCAAACTGGAAAATAGCAAACAAGCGCGGCGGCTCGTTCCGCCTTGGAGAAGTAACAAATTTTCCCGGCACCGGGACTACACCAAATAGCTCCCCCCTGATTATCCCGCAAGGGGGAATCATTCACGTCATTACAGGCAGGTCACCGCGCGGAGAAAACTTACGGCTCAACAAATGCGCGGAATACTTTCAAGAGCACAATGAATACATACCGTCGCTCTCTGTTTCCTGCCCCCCACCCGCACAGGAACCCGGACAGGACGGCCTCAACGATGAATGTTTTGATTACGTACAAGGCCTTTGGTCATGCCGGCTCGCTGAACCCCCGCCCGTTGGTTTTGGAGACCGATGCGCAGAATATGTCCGCGAGACTGCAAGCTATGTTGGTTGCGTCGATAATCATCGCCAAGACAAAGATTTTTTTATAAACGAGTGGTGGGTATACCTTAACCGGCCCGAACAAATGTGGTCAGATGTGCGCGAGACAATTACGCTTTCCGACGAGCGCGGGATTGTTATCGCAAGCGAGTCGTATGATTAATAATCAGTCCCATTCAGCGAATTTCGTAGGTGACGGAAACGTTTGAGATGATCTCGTTTTCACCGGGGTTGATAACTGGAGAGGGCGCGGGAGCGGCGCCGCCAATTCCAAGTGATCTTGCTTCGTAAAAAATCGGCGGCGGAATACCCCCTTCCGACTCGTTGAAGTTTATGATGCGCCCGAGGCGCACGCCGAGCTCTTTTGAGAGTGCTTCTGCTTTTTCTTTTGCATCTTTGATTGCTTTTACGCGCGCCTCGGCTTTGAGCGCATCAGGATTATCAATAGTAAAACTTAAATTACCCACTTCATTTGCACCACGCTCCACCACCCCGGAAAGAATGCCGCTGATGGAATCAAGGTCGCGGATTTTTACTGTTATGCTTTGGCGCACTTCATAGCCAGTCAGCACCTGGCCGCGATCCTGCGTGTAGTTGTACTTCGGATAAATTGAGTAATCGGTTTTGATATCCTCTTTTTTAACTCCTTTTGATTCTACAAACTCTATGACTTTATTTGCAGCTGTGGTTGCTTCGCGTTGAGCATCGCTTGCGGTTTTCTGCTCGCGGACGACCGAGATAACAACTTGCCCGATATCGGGAGTAGCAAAAATGGAACCTTTACCAGAGATGGTAATTACATTTTGCGGAGCAAATGATCTTGCCTCGCGCACTTCGCGCCATGTGCGCGCGCCAAGAAAAATAAAAAGCGAGGCGAGCACTAAAAATGCAAGCACGCGCATTGCGCCCTGCGGATTTGGGGTAAATGATACTTTCATATTTTTATCTTCGTTTTCCATATTTTAAGAATACGTAATTTTAAGCTTTTGGTAAAGTGCGGAAATTGCGGCCTCTTGTTCGACAAGCCCCGCAATCATTTTTCGAATACGCGCCTTTTCGCGGCGCACATGGACGCGCAAACCTTTCGGCAAATTACTCTTTGTCATAATCATAAACAGCGAAAACAATAATTGCCCTATTCTAAACGATTTCCGAGTTTATTTCTAGTGCCCCACCAATCTTTCGAGCTCCTCACGGGCAACGGTCCGGTCATCCCATGGAATTTTTTTGTCGCGAACGCAGATAAACTGCTCACTTCCCTTTCCTTCAAGAATTACCACGTCGTTCGTTCTCGCCAAAGAAAATGCTTTTCGGATTCCCTCGCGCCGCTCTTCAACAACAAAAAGGTTTTTGCCGCGTTCCTTTCCCGCGCTTTCTGCGGCACGCGTGATGTCTTCAATGATTTCCATTGGATCATCATCATAGGGATCGACGTTCGAGACAATAACAAAATCGGCAAGGCGCGCAGCCGCATCACCCATCAAGGGACGTTTTTCTTTATCGCGTCCCCCGCCTTCTGCGCCTAAAAGCACAATAACGCGACGGTCCTTACCTGCGTACTCGCGCGCGGCCTCAAGCGACGCGTTTATGCTGACCGCTTCATGCGCGTAGTCAACGAAAACCGTAAAATCCTGCCCTGCATCAATCTTTTCCATCCGCCCCGGAATAACCGATACCGCTCCAATCCCCTGGCGAATCGCTTCATCTTCAACCCCATATGCTTGCGCAGCGGCAAGCGCGCCGAGCGCGTTGGAGACATGAAATGCCCCCCACATACGGACCAGATATCGCTCACGGCCCACAAAAAATTCCGTGCCTTCTTTGGCAATAAGTTTTACCGAATGTCCCCGTATGTCCGCGGATGTATTAAGGCCGTATGTTATTTTTTTATCCGCCGGAAACGCCAGAAAAAAACTTGCGTGGGGACTATCCGCATTTGCAATGATCGCGCTTGGCACCACCGAGCCCATGAGAATTTTTGCCTGTTTTTTTGATAAGGACGCAAACAATTTTCCCTTCGTTTCTTGGTACTTATCGAAGCTGCCGCCGTGCGACGAGAGATGCTCGGGCGAGAGATTTGTAAAAATCGCGCAATCAAACTCAATGCCTATGTGACGAAACTGCTTGATACCTTCCGAGGTTACCTCAACAACACAATGGGTGCACCCCTCTTTGACCATTTGCCAAAGAAGCTGTTGGAGCGTAAATCGACCGGGCATCGTCATGTGATAAGGATTCACGATTTTACGGCTCCCGATACAGATCATCGCGCTGCTCAAAAGTCCAGTCTTGTATCCTCCCGCAGTAAAACACGACCATAAAAAATTTGCAGTTGAAGTTTTCCCTTTCGTCCCTGTTACACCCACAATGAGCATGCGCCGCGAAGGATAACGGTAAAACGCCGCCGCTACTTGCGCGAGAAAAAAATGATATACGGGCTGCACTACTCGGAAAACTGGAGCAGGAATGATTTTTTTTATTGAACCTCGAACCTGTTCCCCGAGAGATTTTTTACCTTTTTCTATAAACGCCATAGTGATTGGTACCGTTTGCGCGCCACATAGGAATGATAAAAAATAGGCCGCGCAACAAGGTCATAGAAATCGCTATACTCGACCATGCGGCCGCCGAACCGCTGTTTGAAATAGGTAAGCGGCTCCCAATCTTTATATATTCTGTCGCCGCCGGAAACCCCTCCGAAATTATAAATTTCGCACGAGCGTCTTTTTGCTTCGCAGATCGATGCCCAGTGCGCAAGGTGATTTGGCATGCGGTTGCGGTGTTCGGCCCGCGAACCACCAAAAAGATAATGCGCGGTCTTTCCATATATAAGTACAAGGTGCGCTACGAGTGTTGTGTCCCCGTACCGGGCGGTTGCCAAAAAAGCGTTCTGCCTCCGCTCGGAATCTTCCAGAACTGATTGATAATATTTTTTCGGATGGAGGGAAAATCCATCACGCCTTGCAGTTTCCAGGAGAATTTCATACAACGTATCAACCGCATTGGGCAATCCACTCGTGATTATCTCCGTCGTAACGCCGCGTCGTTTTGCAAGCCCGATGTTATAGCGAGTCTTTTGGTGCATATCAGAGAGCAACTCTTCCTCTGTCTTCGCGATATCGAGGACCCAATCGAATTTTGGCTGAAAAAAGGAAGACCGATAACTAACGGGAGCGGCGCGGTGGAAACTTTCCTGAAGTTTCTTTTCAAAGTTCTTTGATATGAACGGGGGGAACAAATCAAAACGCACAAACAACGCCTTCGATTCTTTAGCAATAGCCATGAGCGTTTTTTTGAATTCGCCCAAAAAAGTTTCCGGCATACTATCACTCACAACGGGTCCGTGTGGAATATATAAATACTCAAATCCAGCAGGAATCGCGTATGAAATTATCTGAAACCGCGCGACAGGGTTAACGCCCTCACGCATATAAAATCTCCTCACGCGCCGCCCCAATACTTTCTGCCACTCTCCGTAAAACGATCTCTGGGTAAAAGGAATATCGGTGCGGGCAAGCAGTGAGTCAAATGCCACCCCATCGTGAATTTCCTCGCATTCAAGCATGATACTGACCGAGTATCTGAAGTGCTTCTTTTATTTTCTGATCAAGGGTCTCGGCATCTTTTGAAGTTTTCTGCAGTGCCTCGCGCGCTTCTTTGGTACTGTACCCGAGCGATACCAGCGCATCAAGCGCGTCAGAAAAACCGCCCGCACCCGCGTCACCACCCTCGCCCGCCAGTTTATCTCTCAACTCAATCATTATTTTCTCCGCAATCTTTTTTCCAATACCAGAAACTTTTGTAAGATAGGCGGTCTCCCCGGATGCAATCGCGCGTTTCAACAAATCAAGAGGGGCCACCGAAAGAATGCCAATTGCTGATCGTGGTCCAATGCCGGATATTGCAATCAACATCTCAAAAAATTCAAGTTCTGCCATCGTAGGAAACCCGTAGAGCTCGAGGGCACTTTCGCGCACATAGAGATGGGTAAAAAGTCTAATTTGCCCGCCTTTTTGGGGAAGCAACTTCTGTGTTTCGCTAGAAATAAAGATCTTATAACCAACCCCACCGACATCAATAACGATATAGCGGGATGTGCGAAAGAGAAGTGTGCCTGACAAGTGGGAGATCATGAATATCTTTAGTATATGCGTGATTACGTTGAGCGCAAAACAAAAAACCAGCAATAGAGGTCAGACTTCCGTACTTGCGGTAAAAATGATTATGCCCTGCTCCGTACCCTACGCCCCAAAAGAAGTTTTAGGTAATGTACTTCGACACCCTCCAAAACAATCAGTGCGGCGATTGATATAAGCAGTGCGTACACACCAACAACGCGCAAGACTTCGTTAATTGTTGCAAAATCGAGAACAAGCCCTATGGGTGCAACCGTTTCCGGCGTACTTTGTGATGTCCTAAGCTCCGGATTAAACAACGATATATCCGCAAGACAAGCAAATGGAGACGAACACCCTGGTGAATCAGTCGCGACAAGACTAAAACCCAGAGAAAACACGGCGACAAGAAAGAGCAAAGACAATCATATCACTAAACTAATATATAGTCAATAGCTCTAAAGTGCTTGGAAAATAAGGGTTTTTGAGCTATAAGCAAAAATATGACGCTTTCTTGCAGCTTCTAGAAACTTTATAAAATCTCCGAAACTTGCGAAACTTTATAAAGTTCTGTATAATCATGTTCTATGATAAGTACAAGCCAAAAGGTTCGGCTAATCCTCAAGCTTTCCGGTTTGAGCCAGGAAAAGCTCGCCCAAAAAATCGGGGTTTCTTTTGCCGCGCTCAACGCATGGCTTAACGAGCGAGCCCGGCCCAGAACGCGCATGCTGGCGCGTATCGATGAGCTTTATCTTGAATACACGGGCGGCAAGACAATCCCCGAAAGTGAGCTTGCCGCAAAAAAAGAAATCCTTGCACAAAAACATAAATCATTGCCAAACCCCTTGGGAGTAATTTTTGTGCGCAAAGATATCTACGACGAATTTATGTTGGCTCTCACTTACCACAGCAACAAAATCGAGGGCAGCACACTCACCGAGCCGGAAACCGCAGCGATACTTTTTGACAACACGACATTGCCCGATAAATCGCTCATTGAGCAGGTTGAAGTAAAAAATCATCAGGCGGCACTCGAATATCTTTTTAGTTACCTGCGCGATAGCGGCATGGTTGATGAAACGCTTGTGCTTACACTTCATACAAAACTTATGAATGGAATAAAAAGCGATGCCGGTTTTTACAGACGGCATCCAGTGCGCATCGCTGGCGCAAATGTTCCTACCGCAAATTTCCTTAAAGTGCCCGAGCTCATGAAGGAATTGATGCGAGACGCGCATATCGGCTCCGGTGATTTGATTGCGAAAATCGCATCATTTCATGCATGCTTTGAACAGATTCATCCTTTCTCGGACGGCAATGGAAGAATTGGGCGGCTCTTGATGCACGCTATGGCGCTTCGTGCAGGATATCCGCCTATCGTCATCCGCGAGCACAAGCGCCAACTCTACTACACATACCTCCAAAAAGCGCAGACGAAAGACGACCAAACGTTGCTAGAAGATTTTGTTTGCGACGGATTGCTTGATGCGTATGAAATTTTAAATGGATAAAAACAAAAACTCTGACTCCCGGAGTCAGAGTTTTTGCTCTCATCTGAATCTTCGAATTTTCCTGAGATCCGATCTCAGTATTCAAAAACTCGGGTCAGTGGGGGTTTTAAGGAAAACCCCGTAACCTTGCTGATCAGCGGAAGGCGCAGTTGAGGTGCGGTTGCACCCTCCCGACGATCTGATGGCAGTGGAGACATGCCCCACCGCCACACATGTTCCTGCGGGGCACGTGTGCCCCGCACTCCTTGCATGGCCCCACGAGTTGCTCCTCTTATACCAGCAAAGGGTTGCTTAGTCAATAGCTCTAAAGTGCTTGGAGAATAAGGGTTTTTGTGCTATAATGGCGTTTTGATATGGACTTTGAGCTTATTTCTCAATTCAAACCGGCAGGAGATCAGC
>Ga0156262_123_pt1 | contig 33998 bp, 26 predicted proteins | sample RifCSPlowO2_12_FD_107911 | JGI IMG/M metagenome (GOLD analysis project Ga0156262, IMG submission 107911) | Candidatus Ryanbacteria bacterium RIFCSPLOWO2_12_FULL_47_9c | reverse complement strand
CAACGCCAACGGGGCCGGTTGTGTCATATTGCATTTCGAGAATCTTTCCTTGGGGTATATATAAGGAAGTGGAGTCTTGATTACCGATAGGGGGGCAAGGACCATCAGTTAGCGGAACATCGCCGAGCCCATACGTTGGGCATCCATATACCGAAACTGCCAATCCATGAAATCCGCCTAAATCGTAGGGAACTGCGAACCTGTCTCCGACAGAGAATCCCTGCCAGGTTTGCATTTGTTGAACTCCGCCCGTGCCGCCACCACCTCCACCGCCTCCGTTGCCATCTCTATCCGACGGAGTAGTCGCTTTCTTTAGAAAATTCTCTGCAACCCAGCCACTTATATTTGAAAAAGTTACATTCCACCAGTCATACGTTACACCATTGAGCAACTTTCTCACTGACGTACCAACAATAGTTCCTTTGTCATTTTTATTTACCCCACCTTTATAATTACCGGCTGGATTATCTCTGACATTAACGCCGTTATCTGTTATTTGGACTGAATCTCCACTGGAAAATGTTTTAGAAACGTTGCCTCCGCCTGCTTCAGTTATAGTGAACCCAACCTCATTTGATGAAACCCCGTTTACTCCGGCAATCAATTTATAGCGATCGCTCGGCCTCCAGCCAGTATCGGTAGGGAATGTGAATGTCCCACCGCCACTGTCATTGGTATCTCCAAAACCGCTCACGCGATCGGACTTATAATTTCCATCCGCGTCAGTCCACGCAAGTGTAATAGCTTTTCTCGCGGCGGCGCCAGTAATAGCGAAAGTGAGGTTTTGCCCCTGCGCAACTGATTGCGCGCTGGGCCCAAGAACCGGATGAGCTAGCGACGGTTTCTTAAAATTAAACCAGACATCCGCATAGTACCCGAGAGGAATATTTGATAATGAAGCGGTGTCACCGGTAACCCACGTAGAAGAAGCGTGGCAGTTTGGATCGAACGAAACGGGATATCCTTCCGGAATAAAGCAGGCACTGCTCTCTAGTGCGCCAGAAGCTTTTACCGTGTAAGAACCGGCGTTCAAATTTTGAAACTCGAACTTGGCACTTGTTGCATCAACGCGTTGTTTTGCTCCCGTACTTAATTCTATTTCAGCATCGGTCCACCTTAGCCCCGCCCAGCGATTGTCCAAAAGCGCGAGCCCTACGACGCGCGCAACCTCCGGCGGTTTGTCAACGCACACAAGCCGCCGCTCGGTCATGTTATAGTTTTCATTGTCACTATTAAAAATCTTAAACAACAAGAAAAAAGAAATTGGATCTGGGAGTAGAGGAATGGGCAGTGGCAGAAACGCAAGTGCATTGTAGACCGAAACGCCCCCGGAGCTGTTAAATGTTACTCGCGGCAATGAAGGAGGGTTGGGAATTTGTGAAGGAGAAACATCTGTTACGCCATTTCGATAATTTACAAGAAAATATCCTGCGGCGGCTTTGCCTTGCGGGCAATAACTCCATGCCGAGTCTGAATTTGAAGGAGTTTTTTGACCGTCTCCAAGTCCGATTACTGTCTCGCCTCCGCCGCCGCGGCGAGCATTTTGGCAAGCAATCGCCAAAATATCTTTATCTGGCGTATTTATTACTTTTTTATATACACCAATAATAAGTTGACCTGGATCGCATGTGACCCATTGGCTACGAAGCCCGTCGTCGTTTTTACCTGCCGACGAGACTTCTTTTTTTGTCACGTCTCCATTGAGACCGACCGCATCGCGGCAACGAATACTTGAGATATTTTTATTGAGCGTAGTATAGGCAGATACAATAGCCCCATCCACTGCATGTCCTGGATCACACTGCGTCCATGCGTTGTCTTTCGTAACAAGATACTGCTCGTGCGCAGAAGCAAACTGCGCCCCACTTATAAAAAGAAGCGAGAAGACAACCGCAAACTCTAAAACATATTTTTTTTGCATATAAAAAGTGAACCGCTAATAATAGCTACCTTTATTATATACTTTATGCTGTCAATTGCTTTTACGGGTGTGTATAAGTATCACTTAGACATCCGATGTCTAAGTTTGAATTCATTATACCTTTTCCAATTCCTCACGCAGTGCTTTCTCTAACTCTTTACATTCTTTTTTGTTTTCTTTCAAAAAGATTCGCGCGGCGTCATAACCGTGGCCAAGTTTTATATTTTGGAAACTGTATGACGCCCCGTTTTTTTTCACTACACCCAATTTTGCCCCAAGATTTATAAGATCCGCCTCGTACGAGATACCCTCGTTGTACATAATATCAAATTCGGCGATTCGAAAAGGCGGCGCAACTTTGTTCTTAACTACTTTTGCCTTCGTGCGGCTCCCCACCACCTCTTCTCCTTTCTTGATTTGCGCAAGGCGGCGCACATCAATGCGTACCGATGAGTAAAATTTCAAGGCCTTGCCGCCCGGCGTCGTCTCCGGATTGCCAAACATTACCCCAATCTGCATGCGAATCTGGTTTATGAATATAACCGTTGTCTTCGTTTTCGCCACAATAGATGTTAATTTCCGAAGAGCGTGGCTCATGAGGCGCGCCTGCAAACCTATGTGCTGTTGTCCCATATCCCCTTCGATCTCGGCTCGGGGAGTAAGCGCAGCTACCGAATCAATCACAATGACACTCATACCGCCTGATCGCACCAAACTCTCTACGATCTCAAGCGCTTGTTCGCCCGTATCGGGCTGTGAAATGAGGAGCTCGTTGAGATTCACTCCAATCTTTTTTGCATATTCGGGGTCAAGCGCGTGCTCTGCGTCAATAAACGCGGCAACCCCGCCTTTTTTCTGGCATTCGCGGATGACATGGAGCGAAAGTGTCGTTTTCCCTGACGACTCCGGTCCAAAGATTTCAACAACGCGCCCCCGCGGAATGCCTCCAATTCCAAGCGCCCAATCAAGCGAAAAAGAACCGGTTGAGATCGCCTCAATGGGGACGCGCGGCATATGGCCAAGACGCATGAGCGATCCCTCCCCATACTTTGACTGAATCGCCTGCATTGCAAGATTTATCGCCTCCGTTCCTCTCGTAACAGCGTCATCCATTTTCTTTTCTTTCTTTGGCATGGACCTATTCTACCCCCGCACCCATTTAATGAAAAGTCCTCGTGAGACGAATGCGTAAACTACTCCACAACAATACGGCGCACCGCCCGTGCTTCGTTGCCAACCCGATTCACCACGCGGATATCAATAATATGAAATCCTCTCTGAAAGGGAAGAGATATATTGAAAAAACCTGCTTCGTCGCTGAATGTCTCATAACCATTTATCGTCACTTTCGCGCTTGGTACGGTCATCCCCTGAACCAAAACGCGATTTCCCTGTATCAGAGCGCCATCGGGCGGGGTCTCGATTGCGAGATCGGGCGTGGTAAAAATAGATGACGATTGGAAAAAAATATACCCCGAGATAATAATCGCAAGGAATGAAAAAACCATGAATGATATGCTCCGATGGCGCGGGGGGTACGCACCCGGCAAACGCAACAATAGATCCATATTAGGAGATGTAATGCTCATTTTTTTCTTCTCGACCGATAAGAACATCGCGGGGTTTTGCTCCTTCGCCGGGTCCGACAATTCCCCGTTCTTCGAGCATATCCATAAGGCGCGCGGCACGCGCGTACCCGACCTTAAGCCGACGCTGCAAAAACGATGTTGACGCTTTCTGTGCTTCCCGCACAACGGTGTACGCAGCATCATACAACTCATCGTCATCATCTCCATCGAACCCGCCATTTGCACCGTTTGCGTGTGCGGCGACGATCTCTTCGTTATACACGGGCTCTGAATCTTGCTTCAAAATAAAATCAGTAACCTTCTTTACCTCCGCTTCGGAAACAAACGCACCCTGAATGCGTTTTGGCTTTCCCGCGTCCCCGGCAAGAAAAAGCATATCCCCGTTGCCCAGAAGCTTTTCGGCTCCCCCGCCATCGAGAATCGTGCGCGAATCAATTTGACTCGCAACCTGAAACGCGATCCGGCTCGTGATATTTGCTTTGATAAGCCCGGTAATAACCTCAACCGACGGGCGTTGGGTTGAAACGATGAGATGAATTCCAACGGCGCGCGCCATCTGCGCGATGCGGACAATGGACGCCTCAACATCTCGTCCATACGCCGACATGAGATCGGCAAGCTCATCAATAATCACAACAATATAGGGCATAAATTCGCTGGGATGCGAAGAATTATACGAGACAACATCACGCACGCGGGCTTTTTGTAGAATGCGATACCGCTCTTCCATTTCTTTCACGGTCCACCGAAGCGCTGATATTGCTTCGCGTGATTCAGTAATGACGGGCGTTAAAAGATGGGGCATGTCTTGATAATGCGCGAGTTCCACCCGCTTAGGATCAATCATCAGCAACCGAAGAGACAATGGTGTATTTTTATAGAACAAACTCAAGAGAATCGAGTGAATGGACACAGACTTTCCTGAACCCGTTGATCCCGCAATAAGAAGATGCGGCATGCGCGCAAGGTCTGCATACATTGCCCTGCCCGCGACGTTTTTACCAAGCGTAAATATCAAGGGACCGCCTTTTTGATACTCGTCTTCTTCAAGAAGTTTCCGCAATCCCACAAGAGCAATGGATTTATTTGGAACTTCAATGCCAACAAATGACTTCCCCGGAATCGGCGCCTCAATCCTAAGGGGATGTGCAGCAAGAGCAAGCGCGAGGTCATTCTGGAGCGCAACAATACGGGAAAGCTTAATACCCTGCGCGGGCTTGAGAGTATATTGCGTAACTGATGGCCCAACGTTTACTTCCCCCATCTCGACCGGAATTCCAAATTCCGCAAGCGTTCTCTGAACGATGTTTCCGTTCCCTTTTATATCGCCCGCCGATGGCTTGCCGCGGTCCCCGTCAAGAAGGGAAAGGGGCGGCAAAATATAGTCGGGCGCTTTCCTTTTCAATTCCTTCATGATTTCTGGAGAAACGTTTTTCATCTGCGGTTTCTCGGGTTCTTTATGATCTTCCTGCGTCTCAACAATCTCCTCGATCTCTTCCTCATCTAAGGGAAGCACCGCGGCGCTTGGCACTTCCTTTTTTGCAATCATAACACCATCGGTTTCTTTCCTAGGGAAATTCCATCGCAAAGACGCGTTAAAAATCACAAGAAGCGATACCAACAAGAGAGCGGAAAAAATTATTATGCTCGCGGAAGAGTCAAAAAGATATACAACGGGCGCGGCTCCATAAGATCCAACGAGACCCCCTGTGCGCGTTCCGAAAATGATATCAGCGAGAGCAAGATTTGATAAAAGAAAGAGAGCGGCGCCAATCAGTGGCAAGCTCAAGAATCTCTGCCTAACCGAGAATAAAAGCGCAGAGCCAATAAGCACAAGGGACACCGGAAGTAAGAAATATCCTTTTCCCAAAAGCAAAGAAAAAAACCGGTATGCGAAATCACCTATTTTCCCGGCGCTCCCATATGCGGCAAAAGCGAACAGCGCCGCCAGAACAAGAGCTCCTACAGCAACAATACTATCTTTGGTTTCCTGGCGAAGCCCTTTTTCTTCTCCGCCCTGCTTCACGTTTGATTTCCGTCTTGCCACGTATACAGTATAAGGTGATTTCGCCCCATGACAAAGGACAATTAGAATTCTTCTCTGTCTTTGTCTTTGTTAAAACCAGTCCCCGCGGGGATAAGATGACCAATGATAACATTTTCTTTAAGACCCAGGAGTTTATCTTCGCGTCCCTCAAGCGATGCCCGGATAAGAACACGCCCTGTTTCCATAAACGACGCAGCGGAGAGAAAACTATCTGTTGTGAGCGCAACACGCGTTATTCCCATGAGAAGCTCACTCGCTTGCGCTTTTTCCCCTCCCTTTTTCTCAACGCGTTCATTCTCATCAACAAAAACAGCGTGTTCAACAACTTCACCAATAGCAAATAACGTATCGCCGTTTTCCCTGATGCGTACGCGAGAAAACATCTGGCGGATCATCACTTCAATGTGCTTATTATTGATTGTCGCACCTTGGAGAGTATAAACTTTGCTCACTTCGTTGAGCACGTAGTTATGTACCCGCTCATGTCCGGCTTGCGTGTAGAGTTCATTGATGTCCACGGGCCCATCAGAGAGACTGTCTCCCAACTCCACCAAATCGCCTTTTTTTACGATCATCATGCGTCCGAAAGGAATAATGCATTCGGCTTTCTTATTATTCTTACCAAGAATAATAATTTTTCTTTCCCTATCTTCTTCTTCAATATCGACAATGGTACCCGCCAACGTTGCGATCACCGCTTTGTTTTTTGGCGTACGGACCTCGAAAATTTCCTCAACGCGGGGGAGACCAAGCGTAATATCACCCGACGCGCCAGCAACACCACCCATATGAAACGTCTTCATGGTAAGTTGTGTACCTGGCTCCCCAATCGCTTGCGCCGCCACAATACCAACCGCCTCCCCAAGCTTGACAGGAGTATTAGAACCAAGATCATACCCATAACACGTCTGGCATATGCCGCGCAGAGTACTGCAAGCAATCGGTGATCGAACAATAATGTTCTCGACACCGATTTCCTCGATCAAATCAGCTTCTTCAACAGTTAAAAGATGTCCTTTCTTAAAAAGAACGCGCTTTGTTTCGGGGTGTTTTACATCAGAGACAAGTGTGCGGCCAAATACCCGTTGTCCCAGAGAAGCGCTAAACTCCTGCAAATCAGATTTACGAATCGTAATACCTTCGTCAGTGCCGCAATCTGACTCCGATACCACAACATCCTGCGCAACATCAACGAGGCGCCGTGTGAGATAACCAGCAACCGCAGTCTTGAGCGCGGTGTCAGCAGTACCCTTTCGAGCGCCATGCGTCGAAATAAAATACTCGAGTACGGTAAACCCTTCTTTATAGTTTGAAAGAACAGGCAACTCAATGATCCTACCGGACGGGTTCCGCAGGAGACCCTTCATGCCGGCCATCTGGAGAACGGAGTCCCAGGAACCGCGTGCCGACGCATCCACCATCGTAAAAACAGGTCCATCGGGATCAAGCGAGCCGGGAATGAGCTGTGCGATCTCGTGTTTGGCACGCGACCACACCTCAATAACTTTTTTGTATCGCTCGTCCTCGGTCAGAAGTCCATTCTCAAACTGATCATCGATGACCGCAATATCTTTGCGCGCCTGTTCGATGACGTCTCCCTTCTTTTCGGGGACCTGAAGGTCATCCATTCCCCAGCTGATACCAGATTTTGTCACATAGGTAAAACCGATATCCTTGATCTTATCGAGAATATCAGGAAGCTCGGCTTGGCCATATTTTCGGAGAAGTTTACCAATGAGTTTTGCGAGCTGTTTTTTGCCCAACCGTTCATTGATAAAACCAAAATCATTCGGTATCGCAATATTAAAAATAATGCGCCCGACCGTTGTTTCGAGATACTGCGGTTTGCCTTCTCCCATATGTGAGAGTACTTTCACGGGTGCGCGAAGACCGACATCGCCAACATCATATGCAAGTATTGCTTCGTTTTTCGACGCGAAGATTTTTCCTACTCCTTTTCCCTGGTTGTCAATATTGGTAAGCCAATAGCACCCGAGCACCATGTCTTGTGTGGGCACAACAATCGCTTCACCCGACCCTGGTTTGAGAATATTTTTTGTCGACGCAATAATTTCAGCGGCTTCTTTTTGGGCTTCATCGGTCAACGGCACATGCACGGCCATTTGGTCGCCATCAAAATCCGCATTGAATGCAAGACACACGAGCGGATGGAGCTGAATGGCATTACCCTCAATCAGAAGCGGCTGAAACGCCTGAATGCCAAGACGATGAAGAGTTGGCGCGCGGTTCAGAAGAACATACTTTCCTTTGATAACTTCTTCAAGAATAGCCCAAATCTCCGGAGTCGCTTCGTCAATAAGGCGCGAGGCGCCGCGAATATTGTGCGCGAGTTCGCGCTCAATGATCTTGTGGATTACAAACGGCTTAAAAAGCTCAAGCGCCATATGTTTTGGAAGACCGCACTGATGGAGTTTGAGCGAAGGACCAACCACGATAACCGACCGGCCTGAATAGTCAACTCTTTTCCCGAGCAAATTCTGCCGAAACCGCCCTTGCTTTCCCTTGAGCATATCAGCAAGCGATCGAAGTGGCCTGCGCTGCGCTTGAGACGCAACGGGCGCCGCGCCTCTTTTGATTGAGTTGTCAATAAGAGCATCAACCGCTTCCTGCAACATCCGCTTCTCGTTTCGAGTAATAACCTCCGGCGCTTTCAATTCATAAAGGCGCTTGAGACGATTGTTTCGGTTAATTACCCGGCGGTAAAGATCGTTGACATCCGAACTCGCGTGCCTGCCCCCATCAAGCGGCACCATCGGCCGGAGATCAGGAGGAATCACGGGGATAGTAGTTAAAAACATCCATTCCGGCCGAACATGCGAACGCTCCATTGCTCTTACGGTCCGGAGCCGGGCGAGAATTCTTTTTTTGCCAAGCGGAGTCGCGTGTTCCAACTCGCGTTCAAGGTCTTTCCACATAACCGTAAGATCGATCTCTTCACAAATTTTCCGAAGAGTCTCCGCGCCCGTACCTGCATGAAACACGTTTGCGTATTTAAGTGCGAACCGATGGTAATCAACTTCGGAGAGGACCGCTCCTTTTTTCAGATTCTTTAACTCGCTTTTTGCGCGGTCTGCGCCCTCTTTGAGGGCCGATTTATCTTTTGTTGTTTTTGATTTTGCCTTAAATTCACGCTCAATATCACGAAGCGCTTCCGCGCGCGCGTTCTCGTCAATGGACGTGATAATGTAACCCGCAAAATATATCACGCGTTCAAGATCAACTACCGACAAGTCGAGCAAAAGCCCGGAGCGTGAGGGCACCGAACGCACAAACCAGATATGAGAAACAGGAGCGGCAAGTTCAATATGCCCCATCCGGTCACGGCGAACCTGTGATTTTGTAACTTCAACGCCACACTTATCACAAACGATTCCCTTATAACGGACGCGCCGGTATTTCCCGCAATAACACTCGAAATCTTTTGTCGGTCCAAAAATTTTCTCGCAAAAAAGGCCATCGCGTTCAGGCCGTTGGGTGCGATAGTTGATCGTCTCGGGTTTAGTAACTTCTCCGTGAGACCATGACAGAATATCTTGCGGGGAGGCAAGCCGGAGAACAATTGATTTAAAATCTACTACTCGTGTATCCATATTCGCTCTATTTTATGACCGCGCCATACGACTTCGAGCCCGTTGATTAAGCGAAACATCTGCTTCGTCTTCCTCTGAATCTGAATCATACGTAGGCGTAGCTTCTTTGATGATAACGTTTAACGCAAGACCTTTTAGTTCATTGACCAAAACATAGAACGAAGCTGGCACGCGGGGATTTTTGAGTTTCTCACCGCGGACAATAGCATCATAAATCGCCGCGCGGCCGAGAACATCATCTGACTTGATTGTAATAACTTCCTGAAGCGTATGCGCAGCGCCGTATCCTTCGAGCGCCCATACTTCCATCTCGCCGAACCGTTGTCCTCCACCCTGCGCCTTTCCCCCTAACGGCTGTTGAGTGATGAGTGAATAGGGACCGATCGAACGCATATGAATCTTGTCCTCAACCATATGCATAAGCTTCAACATATAAATTTGGCCAACCATAACATCCTGTTCAAATCGCTCTCCAGTTCGGCCATCATAAAGGGGCACCTTCCCAGAAGACGGTATCCCCGCTTTTTTTAGCTCCTCTTTAATTTCACCCTCGGATGGATCAATGAATGGGGGGCAAATCGCCTGATATCCGAGTCTTTGACATGCCCATCCGAGGTGCGCTTCAAGAATCTGTCCAAGATTCATGCGTGAAGCAACGCCAAGCGGATTCAAAATTATGTCAACCGGCGTACCGTCCTCAAGATACGGCATATCTTCTTCCTGCAATACTTTCGAGATAACACCTTTATTCCCGTGGCGGCCCGCGAGTTTATCGCCCACGGAAATCTTGCGCAGCTGGGCAATCTCGATATGAATTCGCTTTATAACACCGGTCTCGAGCCGATCTCCCCTCTCGCGAGAGAATACTTTAATGCCGACAACGCGACCCTGTTTTCCGTGCGGAAGGCGCAGGGAAGTATCTTTTACTTCTTTTGCTTTCTCACCAAAAATTGCCCGCAGAAGCCGCTCCTCCGGCGTGAGATCAGACTCGCCTTTCGGTGAAATCTTCCCTACAAGGATATCTCCCATCCGCACTTCAGCGCCAATGCGAACAACACCATCTTCATCAAGATCTTTGAGCTTCTCTTCTCCCACATTTGGAATATCATGCGTAGTTATCTCTTCACCAAGTTTTGTATCGCGCACATCAATCGTAAACTCCTCGATATGGATGGAAGTGAAGCGATCTTCTTTCACAAGTCGCTCTGAGAGAATAATAGCGTCTTCAAATGTTGCGCCACCCCACGACAAAAATGCCACCAGGAGATTTTGACCAAGGGCAAGTTCACCATTTTTTGTGGAAGAATTATCAGCAAGAACTTGGCCCTTGACCACGCGTTCTCCCGCACGCACAAGGGGCGTGTGGTGAAGAGCAGTCACCTGGTTTGACCGCGCGAATGTCACCAAAGAGTATTCGCGGTCGTGCCGTCCCGTACGAACAATGATCTTCCCTGCATCGACATACAGTACTTTTCCATCATCCCCAGCAGTTATTAAAAGACCGGAATCCTCTGCGGCACGCCCTTCGATACCTGTCGCGACAAGGGGAGCCTGCGGAATAACACACGGAACCGCCTGCCGCTGCATATTTGAACCCATGAGCGCGCGATTTGCATCATCGTGACCCAAAAAAGGAATGAGACCGGTTGCAATGCTAAATGCCTGCGTGGGAGACACGTCAATGTAGTGTATATCCTCGCGACGAACAAGGCGCGGCTGGCCTTTGATGCGCGCTTCAAGCTCCTTATCAAGAATTTCACCCGATTTTGAATCATATGCAATACCTGCATGTGCAATGTTATAGTCAGCTTCTTCGAAAGCGGTCAAATAATTGATCTCACTAGTGATTTTTCCGCGTTCAACTTTCCGGTAAGGAGTTTCAATCAGTCCAAAATCATTCACGCGCGCATAGCTTGCAAGATGTCCCACGAGGCCGATGTTCGGACCTTCCGGCGTCTCAATGGGACAAATGCGACCGTAATGTGATGGGTGCACATCACGAACTTCAAAACCGGCTCTCTCGCGAGTAAGACCCCCGGGACCGAGCGCCGAGAGACGCCGTTTATGCTCAAGCTGCGAGAGAACATTCACCTGATCCATAAATTGGGAAAGCTTATTAGTCGTAAAAAATTCTTTGAGAACAGACATAAAGGGACGGGCATTTACGAGCTGCATCGGAGTAAGCGTATCAGTTTCGAGAGTTGAGATGCGGTCATGAATGTTGCGCTCCATACGAGCTATGCCCACGCGGAGGCGATTTTGCAACATCTCGCCGACTCCTCGGACGCGGCGATGCCCCAAGTGGTCAATGTCGTCCTCAACCTCATCGGGCGTATTATTCTTCCGTATAATTTCGTGAATGATATAAACAAGGTCTTGCTGGGTAAGAACGCGGGAATCCTCCGTACCGCCTCCAAGCGACTTGAAACGAAGATTCATCTTATATCGCCCAACAACATGGAGGTCATATCGGGCAGAAGAAAAAATCGTATCAATGAGCCCCCGCGCATTGTCAAGCGCCGCCATTTCACCCGGTCGAATACGTTTATAGATCTCAATATAGGCGTCACCTTTACTCTTCGTCTGATCTTTTTTAAGTGTTGCTTCTATATGCGAAACCTCGCCAGTATCGATATCTTTGAATGCACTCAAAATCTGTTCATCAGTTTCAAGCCCGAAGATCCGGAGTAATGCGCTCACCGCAATTTTTCTTTTCCGGTCAATCTTAACCCAAATGGCACCATCGGCATCGGATTCAAATTCAAGCCAAACTCCGCGCCCCGGTATCGCCTTCGCGCCGAAACGCTTTTTCCCGCGGAACTCATTGGCAGTAAAATAAACGCCGAACGAGCGAACAAGCTGGGAGACAATCACGCGCTCAATGCCGTTGATGACAAATGTGCCATGGTTTGTCATCAAGGGAAAATCCGCAAAAAATATTTCTTGCGTTTTGATTTCGCCGGTTTTTTTATTGGTCAAACGAGTCTTTACCCGGAGCGGCGCTTCATAGGTAAGATTATGCGCTTTGGCATGATATTCATCGAATGGGGGCTCTTCAATAATATAATCGAGAAACTCAAGACTGATCTGCCTTCCGGCGAGATCTTCAATTGGCGAAAATTCTGTAAGAAGCTCGCGGAACCCCTTTTCCATAAACCACCGATAGGAATTGAGTTGGACTTCCGCAAGATAGGGAAGCCGCGCAAGCGGCTCTTTAAACCGCGCAAAATATTTTTTTTGCATATGTTATGAAAAAAAATAAGTAAAAAACAAGTCAAAAACCCACCTCCGGGTTTCTCACTCGTTTTTTCTAACCTTAATGGTTAACCACTGTATTTTTTATAAATAATTTGACGGCCGTACCTCGCGCCATCTCGTGAACTCAGCCCCGCGGATAACAAACCGTTCTCAAAAGCAGACACCCTTTATTCTAGCTTTACTCAAAAATATGTCAAGGACCCCCGAGACCACTGTGGAAAAACGCCGTCTACTTCATTTCCGCTTCCATTGTTCAATGGTGACAAGGAGGGGGCTCGCAATGAATATGGAAGAATAGGTCCCAACGAGAATCCCAACAATAAGCGCAAGCGCCAAATTATGCGTTGATGCCCCGCCGAAGAAATAAATCGCAACAAGCGCAAGAATCGTAGTCAAAGACGTATTAACAGATCGTGTAAATGTTTCGCGCACGCTTGCCTCGACAATATCAGCGAATTTCTTGGTACCCTCGGCTTTCTTCAGATTTTCCCGCACACGATCAAACACAACGATTGTATCATGCACCGAAAATCCAAGAATCGTGAGAAGTGCAGACACAAAAAGAGTATCGATCTCAATGCGAAGGAAAGAAAAAAGGCCGGTAGGAATTGTTATATCGTGAATGAGCGCAGTAATCGCAACAAGTCCGTAGATCCAGCTCGAAACAGGGCGCGAGACATGCCGAAACGCCCACGCAATATAAAGTATGATCGCCGCGAGCGCAACTAAGATTGCAGTCAATGCGTTCCTTCGAAGTTGCATTCCAATTGTAGGCCCGCGGGAAACAAAACTTTGTTCGTCAAATCCATCAAACGTTCCAAGAATCCGCAACAGATGTTGGTGGCTTTCCTCCGACAGAAAACGCGCGCGAAGATACAGATTCCGTCCGTCGCGAATATCTAATGAATCAACTCCGATCCCCTCTTTTTCAAACGCGGCGCGGACCTCATCGGACGAAACATCTCTATCTTTAAATGTTCCAATGAGAATAGCGTCACCCGTGAAATCCGCGCCGAGACTAAGCCCAAAAATGAAAAAGGACACGACCGAAAATGCAAGCATTGTCCCCGATATCCCGTAAAATATTTTTCTTGATCCAATGAAATTCATATTACCAACCAAATCCACTCTTGTATAAAAATGGAACCGTTTCGCCTGATCCATGCCGCCTCTGGATTGCGCGCATGAAAGTCCGCGTAATCACAATGGCAGTAAACATGGAAACCACAATGCCAAGACCTAGCGTAAGAGCAAACCCTTTAACGGCATCCGTTCCGAAAAACCAAAGAATAAGAGCGGTCATGATGCTTGAAATATTAGAATCTCGAATTGCATTCCATGCCCGGTCAAACCCCTCTTCAAGCGCCCCGCCAAGAGTTCGCCCCCGTTTCAGTTCTTCCTTCATGCGCTCAAAAATAAGGACATTGGCATCTACCGCCATGCCAACGGAAAGAATAAATCCTGCGATGCCAGCGGTTGTAAATGTTACGGGAATAAGCTTAAAAAGCGTGAGCGAGAAAGCGCCATATATCAGGAGCGCGACAACCGCAATAAGGCCCGATAATCGATACCATAAAATCATAAAAACCATAACGAGCAAAAGCCCAACGAGCCCTGAAAAGAAACTTTTTGCAAGAGATTCGGCGCCATGGGTTGCTTCAACGCGTTCCTGGGAAATGAGTTCTATAGGCACCGGTAACGCTCCGGAATGAAGACGTTGAGCTAAAAGGCGTGCTTCCTCTGGCGTAAATTGCCCTGTTATTTGCGCCGTTCCGCCGGAAATTTTTTGCCGAACAACCGGGGTGCTGATCGGAACGCCATCGAGAAAGATAGCAATCGTTTTGTCGATATTCTCTTCCGTAAGTTTTTCGAAAATTTTTGCGCCCTCGGGATTAAAGGTGATGTACACGTAGGGCGAATTATTCTGGTCAAAATCCATCCGTGCATCTTGCAAATATCTTCCGTTGAGCTCGGTCGGCTCATAAAAAGCAAGTGGATCATTCTCGAGATCCGAGGCAACCGTATCTTTTCGCTCGGTACGAAACTCAAGAAATGGAGTTTCCCCAATAAGCTGGATCGCCCGCGCGGTATCAAATACCCCCGCAAGTTTTACACTAAGATGGCTTTCACCGAGCGTCCGTTCAGTGCGAACTTCTGGCTCCGAAACACCAAAAAAATTGACCCGCCGTTCGATGACATCGCGCAATCCTTCAAGCGCACTGCCGCCCTGACCAAGCGGAATTTGTGAAAGATCAGCTTTATAAATAAGGTGAACCCCACCCTGGAGATCAAGGCCAAGCCGGAAGGGAATGTTAAAAAATTCGGGAATACCGAAACGTGGGTAAACAAAATAGCCAGCAATAACGCCAACAACCAAGAGAAAAACCGCTAGAATTCGTGTCCGTATCATAATAAAACAATGCGCCCATGGTAACCCACCAACAAAAAAATCACAAGAAATGCCTAAAATCGGAGGGGTCGGTCTTGGATATACACAATCCCTTTCTGTTTTGCGATTTCAGCTTTCTCAAGCTCCATACCTATATCGAGAAGATGGTCGGACCTGCTCAAGAGGTCGAGCTGTGAGAGTTTTGCCGCTACATCTTTAGCGGTCTTACCGCGAATTTCGATCAAATCCTCACCGGTTGGCGCTTTTATTTCAGCAACAATTTCGTCTTCTTTGATAAGAACAACTACAACGCCGCGCGGATCTGCGTGAAGTTCCGGACGAAATATTTTTTCGGGCTCTCTTTCCCACACAACGCATGCGGCAAGCTTTTTGGCATTGTCCCAATCTGCTTCATAAATATGTGCGGACTGTGATGTAATCTGCAGTACGCCCATCGAGAAACCGAGCTCACTTGCCACGCGCATTTGCAGCATGCGCAAACCGAACGCATTCGGAATAGCCGCTTTAAAAATATCGTGGCTCCGTACGGTTACCAAAAAATGAAGAGCTCCGCCGGATTGCAGTGCCTGGACTTGAGTGATGCACGGCGGCTCGTTTGAATCTTTATCAATGGGCGGCACCATTGTTGTTGCAACTGCGCGGCGCGTATCGGGAGAAGAACGAAAAGATTTTATGATAACATCTTCAATCTGATCAATCGGTGCGCCGCCCGGCGCCGGATACTGCATAAGACGATTGCCATAGGTATAGGTGATACCGGCCGGCAATTCTTTTGAAAGAAAAACACCGTGATATTCGTTGATCGCTTCTTTTGTAAGTCCGATTGTTTTTCGCACCTCTTCCGGCCAATCAACATTCAAAAATGGCTCGGCTGGATCTTCCGCCGAAATAACCCACGTCACGCCAATCAACTCTCGCTGCTGCATGCCGTATTGCGTACCTTTAGTGGTGCCATAGCGCATAATGCGGTCGACAACGCGCGTCCATGCTTCTACAACAGTGCGGCCACGCACAAGCCATCCAACTTGTTCAGAAGGAAACATATCAATCTTTTCCTGTACCGGGTCGGGAAAAACTTGTGGCCTCATGTACGGGACAGCATCGCCACTTTGCTGGAGCGAGGCCATCGCCTCCTCAAATGTTAAAGTGCTGATGTCTCTCAACTCAACATTCGCACGAATTGTTTCGATAACCGTGGCGGGGATTTCACTGTCAATTTTGAAACTCGTGCCGCGCACCATGTGATTCTCATCAATGCCGCCGGTCCAGATATTTACTAAAATACTTTTTCCCGTAAGGCCAAAAGGAGTATTCGAAAGAGTCCCATACCCCCAGAGATACAAAGTTCGAATCTGCGGATTTAGGGCAAGGTTGCGTAAAATTGCGTTAACACCCTGTCTGCTATAGAGCGTGCCCACAATTGCCGAGCGCTCGAGTACTCTCGGGTCGCGCTTTACCGTCGCTTCCGGCTCATTCCAGATAGTGCAAAACCCAACCGACTTTCCTTCGCCGAGGAAAACCTTGTATTTATCCGGCTGAAAAAGATTCTCTTGAGATATCATAGGAATTACTTCGCTTAAAGTGTTTCGAAAGCACTGGCCCCTGCTGGCTAAAATAGTTCGACTGGGCCTTCTCTCCATACAACATTTCAGGTTTTTCAAGCATCCGCTCAAATATAAGCTTGCAAACCGGCTGATTATCATAAAGAAGGATGTTGTCGTCAAACGGGCGTACCTCGAGCACAAGGGGGCGCCCCAGAATTTCCCCGTTTTCTCCCCACCCCCATCCGGGATCGATGTAACCCGCATAATGCGACCGATACTCACCATTGCGTATATCTACAGGCGCCATCTCGCATGTAAAACCCGCGGGAACACGTACATATTGTTTCGTATAAAAAATATAAAAACTGCCGCGCCGCAAAAAAAGCATTCCCTTTGAAGGGCGCTTCAGTGGCTCGAAAAAATCGTTTGGATTATAAAAATTGCGTTTGGAAAAATCGAGCACGTTTCGTGAACCTTGGCAGCACCAACCGATCATATCGCTATCAAGATCTACGGTAAGGATGAGGCCGCCATCACGGTCCGAGATTTTTAACTTATCATAGGGAATTTCTTTTCCCTCGCTGTTATAGAGAATCTTTTCTGATTCATAAAATAAAGGAAGATCTTTCTCGCGGATTCGAGTATCACTATTAAAAAAACGAATTTGTATTAATGCCTCGTTCGGTGCCAAGCGGATTCGGAATGATTTCGGCTCGATAAACGCCCAAAGCTCTCCGCGATATCCAGAAATACCTGCTGAATCAAAACGAGAAATTCCATCGGCAATAACAGAAACCTTAACATCGTTCCTTCCCGTTGTGCTCTTGGGATTCATGTATGCATATACATCGGAAGGCAACGCGAGTACCTCGTTAAGGCGTACAAGATATGGAACCCCTACTTCAAAAACATTATCGTGGTTAAACTTTAAAGGATTTACTTTTTCCATCGCATGCCGTACCGTTTCGCCAACGCGAGGCAGAAAAAGCGCATCTACTCGGTATATTTCTTCACTTATGGTCAAATCTAAACTTGCCGGCTGTACATTAGTAATGTTCGCATTTACAATTGCGCCGCCCGTAATGAGTTCTTTGATTTTTTGAGATGGAAAAGCGCCTTGCATAAGAATATTTATACTATACCAGGAAATCTTTCTACAATAACACCCCATACTGCCGTAGCAACAGATTCCTGACTCGCATCGGCATTAAGCACGACATGGTTATGGGAAAAAGCTTTCGCAACCGCCCGGAAACCTGCTCGCACTCGTTCGTGAAATTCTCGTTTTTCCCGATCAAATGCGGATACCTCTCCCTTTCTTTGAGATAGACGCTCGAGTGCGCGCTCTACCGGCATATCAAGAACGATTACTAAGTCGGGGGCAACGCCCTGCCGTGCATCCGCATCAAGAAGTTGTGCCGACTCAATACCCAAGTTTCGCGCATAACATTGATAAGCAAACGTAGAGTCGGAAAATCGATCGCATAGGATAATACAACCTTTTTCAAGTGACGGCCGAATAAGATTCGCAACATGAAGACGGCGATTTTTTATAAAAAGCTCTATTTCTTCTTTTGGCGAAAGCGTGCCAGAAAGTAACAATTCACGAATCCTGCGCGGCTCTTCCCCTCCGCCTCCGGGCTCCTTTGTCACTACCACATCATGACCAAATACGCGAAGCCTCTCTGCGAGCAGCTTAATTTGGCTTGTTTTACCAACACACTCCCCGCCTTCAAAAACAATGAATTTTCCAGTCGCGTGTTTGTCCATACATCAAAATAACCTCCTTTGAGGTTATCATACGAGTCATCTGATTTAAAGGATTACTTCTTGATCTCAATCCCCATAGAGCGGGCAGTGCCAGCGATGATTTTTTTTGCTGCCTCCGTATCATTAGCATTCAAATCAACCATCTTTTTTGTGGCGATTTCCTCAAGCTGTTTCTCGGTAATTGATCCAACTTTTGATTGCAGGGGTTTTCCCGATCCCTTCTCAACGCCTGCCGCTTTCCGAAGCAAGTCGGACGCCGGAGCAGTCTTAAATACAAGATCAAACGTGCGATCCTGATAAATCGTAACCTCAACTGGAACAATATCGGTGCCGCGATCGGCGGTTCCTGAATTGAAACGCGAAACAAAATCACCCAAGTTGATACCATGTGGCCCAAGGGCGGTACCTACCGGCGGCGCAGCTGTTGCCTTCCCCGCCAGGATCTGAAGTTTTACGATTGTTTTGATTTGCTTTGCCATAGTATTACGTGGATTTGTAAACGAGATTTATAATTTCTTCGTTTGTAATGGATCGAGCTCGACTGGAGTCTCCCGACCAAACAGAGATACCAACACTTTAATCTTTCCGCGCTCTTCGTCAACCTCTTCAACCCGGCCTTCCATTTCTTTAAACGGCCCATCGGTAATGCGGACGTTGTCTCCCTTGATAACGTTAATTTTATGGCGGGGTTCCGTCTCTCCCATACGATTCAAAAGCACATCAACCTCGTGCTTTTCAAGCGGCGAGGGAATAACGCCGGCGCCGACGAACCCAGTCACCCGAGGCGTGTTGCGCACAACATACCACGAATCATCCGTCACGATCATGTCGATGAGCACATAGCCAGGATAAATTTTTTCCTCAATGACTTTCCGCTTGCCGCTCTTGATCGTAATTCGCTTCTCGGTCGGCACAATGACATTGAAGATTTTATCTTCCATCCCCATCGATTCAACGCGCTGCTTCAAGTTGCGCGCTACCGCGTCTTCATATCCCGAATAAGTATGGATGGCATACCAGTTCCGCCCGTATTCTGATATTTGTTTTGGCATGATTCCTTAAAAAACAAACGTCTGAAGCAGTGTTCGATATACGTAATCAAACACGCCAAGATAAAACGCAATGCCGATGGAAATCGCGATAACAACAAGCGTCGACTGAATGGTTTGCTTCATGGTGGGCCAGTTAACCTTGTGCATTTCAGAGCGCGTCTCTTTTAAATAATTAACAATCCGTGAAAACATATTTGTCATTTGTAAGTAATCTTAAAAGCCCTCGCGGGCCTATTGAATACCATTATACCACAGAGTAATTGCTATGCAAGTCTTCCTCCGGTAGCGGAATCCCCCTTGTTTTTGCTCGCCAGAAACAAGTCGAAGTTAATTTCTGAACAAGCTGGCCTCTTTTTTATTAAAAACACGGTAGTGTAAAAACACGGTAGTGACACTACCGTATGCGTGTTACGGTTCAATAAGAACGGGTTTTGCGTCAATATAATTTTCTGAACTCCATGCAAGTAAATCGTTAAGAAAATTTTTTCGATCGAGTACTTCACCTATAAGGTCGTCAGAGAGTATTGGATCAAGTCCCCGCTGGATCATGCCGTTAAAACTCGAGTAAGGATATTCAATAAGAATTTTTTTGATTTTTTGAGTGTTAGTCACGCCGTGTACCCTCCATCGTATATCAACTGAATCGAGGGAATTCAAAATAATATATCGCGGAACATGATCAAAATATGTTTCGTGATTCACATGGATAATCCGCGAATGTGACTGAAAGAGAACACCTCTTCTCTTTTTTACAATATTAAAAAACCTTGTATAACCACCAAGGAGCTTTCGTAAAAAGGTTTCCACGCCCTTATCGACATTTTGTCTGACAAAAAGATGAAAGTGATTACCGAGCAGACAGTACGCTATAACATCCACAAGACGACTGACCTTTCCCGATGCTAGCTTTTGAAGAAAAACCCGCTCTGAAACCGTGCGGAGCTCGGTAAAACCCGTTGTGTTAAACAAAAGAAGCCCGCGTTTAAAACGATTAAAATCCCTTGTGGATGTAAATATGGTTCGTCCTTCAACGCCGCGATTAACAATATGGTAATACTCGCCGTTTACACAAGCCACATATCCAGTATAGAGAGATTATACGGTAGTGTCACTACCGTATTCATATTGAAGGTAATGATGGAGTATACGGCGCCGTTGCATCAATAACTTCGGGGTGGCGTTCCAGTTTTTTTACCCACGCGTTTTCGGTCCCAACTGGCACCCGGATGCGAATATAATTAAAAATATAGATATGATCATCGCCACCAAACTTGAGTTCAGGATATCTTGACTGAAACGCATTAATTTCAGACAATGGCGTGTCATTTTTAAAAATGCACTCGATTCTCACTTGGGAAGGTTTAATACGATATCCAAAGGGATCATCGTCAATACTAGAACAATAATCTAGAGATTGTTCTTTCGTAAGATTAGCAAAAATACTATTTAAAAAAGAGTGTTGCTCTTCTCTTTCTAGCTCAACTGGAATCTGTACATCAAAGTATGCTTCCGGCTTTGATAATTCGAAAAACTGATTTTTTGCTTGACCCGTGACAGATAAACCCCTCTCCCGAATGAAGCTAAAAATTTCGCGTGAAGATAGGTCTTCCCGAAAGTAAATAGAAACACTGCCACAAATCAAATTCGAATCATAACATAGGGGTTGGATAAATAAGATCAGAGTAACACCCATAACCCCGAGAAAGACAAGGCCGATCATTGCAAAGCGAGCTCTTTGTATGGTAGTCGCTATATTATTAGTAAAAATAAGCCACGAGATGCCACAGATTATTGAAAAAAGAAAAATACTGAACGTTGCATATTTAAGAAAAGAGCTACCGTATAACATTTCAAGAGATGCACCAAGAAAATACGAACCGAAATAAAAAGTTAGGACAAGGGCAAGACCGAAAATTAAAAGAAGCTTTGATAAGCGGAAAAGATTAGCTAAGTCGGCCATATTTTTACACATCCAAATTCTTGACCGATTTGGCGTGGGTTTGGATGAAAGCTTTGCGCGGGGCGACTTCCGAGCCCATGAGAACATCGAAAATATGTTCCGCGTCCTCTGCATCTTCAATGCCCACCTGTTTCATTATTCGATGCTCGGGATCCATGGTGGTCTCCCACAATTGCTCCGGGTTCATTTCGCCAAGACCCTTGTATCGTTGGATTGATATGCCCTTGGTTTTTATTTCCCCCGAAGTTTCGGAAGGAACAGATTCATCTTCTTCCGCCTCAACTGTTGAGTCTTCTCCTTTATCTTCTTTATTTTTTGCTTTTTCGATCTTCAGTTTCTGTAGTTCCCGGATAATTCCATCACGTTCTGTATCAGTAAAAGCATAACGCACCTCACGGTTTTTCTGGATCCGATAGAGAGGCGGCTGCGCAATATAGATATATCCCGCTTCAATAAGCGGGCGGAAATATCGATAAAAAAGAGTAAGCAAAAGCGTCCGAATATGCGCGCCATCCACGTCCGCGTCAGTCATGATAATAATTTTATGGTAGCGAACTTTTCCAATATCAAACTCTTCGGCAATTGCAGTGCCGAGCGCAATAACAAGATTTTTAATTTGTTCAGAGCCAAGCATCCGATCCAAACGCGCGCGCTCCACATTTAATATTTTTCCTCGCAAGGGAAGAATCGCCTGCGTTCTACGGTCGCGCGCTTGCTTTGCCGACCCACCTGCTGAATCACCTTCTACAATAAAGAGTTCGGACTCCGCGGCCTCCCGTGATTGGCAGTCGGCGAGTTTTCCCGGGAGCGTCATCCCTTCAAGCGCGCCTTTGCGCAATATTGTTTCCTTTGCCGCTTTTGCCGCCCGGCGCGCTTTTGCGGCAAGAATCACTTTTTCGAGAATGGCCCGAGCATCCCCGGGATGCTCCTCAAGCCACGCGACGAACGCCTCTCCGAAAACTTTTTCAACTGCGCCCCGCGCTTCGGGGTTGCCTAATTTCGCTTTCGTCTGACCCTCGAATTGAAGCTCTTTATTTTTTATCTTTACCGAAACAACCGCGGAGAGCCCCTCGCGAACGTCATCTCCGGTCAAATTATCTTCGTCTTTCGCAAGATACCCGTTGCTTCTTCCATAATCATTGAGCACGCGCGTAAGCGCAGTGCGGAATCCTGTGATGTGCATACCGCCTTCCGGCGTATGGATGTCGTTTGCAAAACCAATTTCGCGCGTTGAAAGATCATCTGCATACTGCAACGAAATCTCCACCATAATATCTTTTTCTTCCTTTGCTGCGTAAAAAACAGTCTCGTGTTTTTTTTGAAGGTACTTGTTGAGATACCGAACATACGAGCCGATACCCCCTTCAAAGTAGAAAGAATAAACTAGGAAGTTTTCTTTTATTCGTTCGTCACGAACAACAATCCGAAGGTCTTTGTTAAGATACGCTTGCTGGCGAATATGATCCAATATTTTGCTCCAATCAAATGCGATGGTCTGAAAAACTTCCGGATCAGGTTCGAATGTGACGGCCGTGCCCGAACCCCCGCACGCCCCCGCTTTCTTCAACTTGGTTTTCACTTTGCCCCTTTCATATTCCTGTTCGTACATATGGCCATCCTTGCAAACCTCAACTTTTACCCACACGGAGAGCGCATTTACCACAGAGATGCCAACGCCGTGCAACCCTCCGGCAACTTTATATGCTTCCCCACCGAACTTTCCGCCAGCGTGCAGGGTTGTCATAATCGTCTCAAGTGCGGATTTTTTCGTTTGTTTGTGGTAATCAACAGGAATCCCGCGCCCGTCATCCACCACGCGTACGCGATTTTGAGACATGAGAGTAATGGAAATATTGCTCGCAAATCCCGCCATGGCTTCATCGATAGAATTGTCGACAACCTCCCAAATAAGATGATGGAGGCCGTCAACGCCGGTCGAGCCAATATACATGCCGGGCCGCTTCCGGACTGGTTCAAGGCCTTCTAAGACGTAGATATCCTTCGCGCCATATAATTGTGAATCGTTTTTCTTCCGTGACATATTATTCCCTTACCTCCCAGCCCCGTTCCCCAAGGGCGCGTTTAATGACAACAATCCTATCCAAAACCTCTTTATCCTTCAATGTCCGTTCTGAAGATTGAAAGACTAAATGAAAAGCAAGGCTCTTTCGATCCTCGCCAAATCCACTCCCTTCATAGTAGTCGAACAAATCAACATCAGCCAAGAGCTGCCCACCCGAGTTTTCGATAACGTCTATCACACTATCCGCGCGCTCGTCCTTGTGGACCAAAACAGAAAGGTCGCGAACCATCGCGGGAAACCGAGGTATGGCGCGAAACTCCCGCTTTTGAGAAATATCACCAAGAATATTTGGAATTGAGAGTTCGAAAAAAACCACAGGTTCGCGCGCGCGAAAATCAGGATGCACTTCAAAAAGATACCCAACGCGTTTCGTCCCTATTTCTACCTGTGCGGAACGATGGGGATGCATCGTGCCAAGCAAAGTAAACGGCCACACGGATGCTTTTGGATCAACCTCACGGAACCAAATATCATCAAGTCCGCATTCCTCAACAAGCGCTTCAAGAGTTCCCTTCGCTTCGTAGTAAAGGCCGCCAGACTTTTTCGTGCCCGAGAGAATACACGCAAGCATCATGTGTTCTTCCGGCGTGTTTCGCGCGGGGCGAAACACGCGGCCAACTTCAAAGAGCCGCGGCGAGTGCTCGTAAAGAGTACCAATCTTAATATTTTTTAAAAGACCCGGGAACATTGACGTACGAAATACGGCATACTCCTTGGAAAGCGGATTGGCAAGCTTAAGAGTGCTCCGCGCTTCGCCTATCGATGCGAGATCGTCCTCACTTACCAGCGCGTAGTTAATGGCCTCCGCATAACCAAGTTCTTTCATGTACCCGCGCAATTGGTCTGAAAATATATGTAGCTCGTCGTGTCCCGACGATATCATCGGAGCTCGGGGAGGGCGCGCTTCAATACGCTCGATTCCATAAATCCGCCCAATATCTTCAATAAGGTCCTCGGAGCTTTTAAGATCCTCACGCCATGGCGGCGGAGCAACCATAAGCGTTCTCGCTTTACCTTTTACGGTAGAGCAGCCCATGCGTTTGAGAATTGTTAAAATTTCCTTTTCGCTAAGCACCGCACCAAGCAAGTGCGACGCATAGGGCACATCAAGCAAAATGGGAATAATTTTAGGAAATGGTTTATGGATATCTACGGAATCTTTTGCGGCTATTCCTCCAGCAAAATTTTGAATGTACCCGATAAGCAACTCAACCGTCGACCCAAGTACACGCGCGGGAAGCAAGTGTGAAAATCGCATTGACGCATCCGTTGTAAAACCGACCCGGCGCGCTGTTTCCCGGACCCGCGCGGGATCAAACACCCCCAACTCAATAAGCGCCCGTTTTGTATCTTTTGTGATCTCCGCGCGCTTGCCTCCCTTGATGCCCGCAAGCGCAATCGGTCCGCGCGCGTCCGCAATCACCACATCATTTTTCATGAGATTGATCACTGCGCCGTCAATTGTTTCCATCGTTTCGCTCGGTCTCGCGCGGCGTACTGAAATTGTTTTACCCTCAATCTTGTCATAATCAAAAGCATGAGCGGGATTTCCCGTATCAAGCATGAAATAATTGGTGGCATCCACGAGAGAATTAATTGGGCGGAGCCCGCATACTGCGAACCGCTCTTGAATTTTCTTTGGGGAGGGTTTTACCGAAACCCCCTCGACGTACGAAAGCGTGTAGCGCCAAGCTGTGCCATTTTCAACAGCAGCGCGCACGTATTCTTTAATAGGTGTTTTTGATCGGCGAGCATCTGGCTTTGGAAAAAGAAATTTTGATCCATAAATCGCATGAATTTCGTGCGCGATGCCAATATGCCCCGCAAGATCGGCGAAACGATTCGGAAGAAGTTCAATATCAAAAACCGTATCGCTCCCTTTTTTCTCGATCGATTCTACTTGATATGCGCGAAGAGTAAAAAGCTCCGCAAGCTTTTTGGGCTCCGGCATGCTTTTTACGTAATCAGAAAGCCACGAGTAGGAAAATTTCATAAATACTAAAACTGCTGTAGGAAGCGGATATCGTTTTGGCGGAAGAGGCGGATGTCGGGAATTTTGTATTTCATCATCGCGATACGGTCGAGCCCCATGCCGAAAGCAAAGCCCTGCCACTGGCGCGGCACATATCCCGCCGCTTTAAACACCTTTTGATTTACCATGCCCGCTCCCAAAAGCTCCACCCAACCAGATTGTTTGCAAATAGAACATCCGCGGCCACTGCACCCGATACAGGTAATATCAACCTCAAAACTCGGCTCGGTAAAAGGAAAATAACTTGGGCGAAGACGAATCTCAACTCCCTTGCCGAAAAGTTTCTCAAAAAACGCGTGGAGGATATATTTAAGATTTGCGACCGTAATATCTTTATCTACCATAAGACATTCGAGCTGATCAAACTGAAATTCGTGGGATGCGTCAGTCGCTTCTCGCCGAAAACACGTGCCGCTGTAGACAATACGGAAAGGCGGATTATGCCGCTCCATAAAGCGCACCTGGATTCCCGTTACCTGCGTGCGCGGCACATATCTATTCTTCCCGGGTATAGATTTATCAAGCCAAAACGTCTCCTGCATATCGCGCGCTGAATGCCCCGCCATATTGAGGGCATCGAAATTGTAAAATTCGGTCTCGATTTCAGGACCTTCCACAATCGCAAATCCCAATGAGGTAAAAATATGTTCGGATGTAAGCCGGATTTGAGTAAGCGGATGCAAATGCCCGCGTTTGTGGCGAGTGCCGGGAAACGTAATGTCTACTTTTTCTTTAAGGAGCTCGCGCTTGGTAGTTTGTTTTTTGATAAATGCCCGTTTTTTGTTTAATTCCTCCTCAAGTTTCTCTCGGAGTTTATTTGCACCCGCGCCGATCTTTCTCCGTTCCGCCTCGGGAAGGTCCCGAAGCGAGCGCAAAAGACGAGTCAATTCCCCCTGTTTGCGGCCAAAAATTTCGATTTCCCACTGCGCAAGACCGGACGCGTCCGCTACTTTTTCAAGTGTCTCAAGGGCGCGTTTTTTGAGGGTTTCAAGCAATTCCATGTAGAGCTATTATAGCGCGGATAGCGTTCCAAAACAAGGAATTTTAGACGGAATCATATAATAAAAATATTGCAGAGAACAAGGATTTCTTGTATTCTATTCTAGTAAAGTCACCGCGGTGCCGGCATAGCTCAGTGGTTAGAGCGAGCGCTTCATAAGCGTTAGGCCGCAGGTTCGATCCCTGCTGCCGGCACACAACTGAATATTGTACGCCCCCAATTTTGGGGTGGTAGCTCAGCTGGTTAGAGCGTCCGCCTGTCACGCGGAAGGTCGCGGGTTCGAGTCCCGTCCACCCCGCCAAGATTAAACAAAAGAAATTTTTTCAATAAGCAGCAAAACGCCGCTATTGATTTTTGATAAATAGACATATAATATTAGGACTGAACTTGGGACCTTAACTATAACTACCAAAAAAAACGGAGGCGAAAATGTCGAAAGCAACAGGGTACTCTCTGTGGCTCGTTCCCGAACGAGATACCGAGACGTATGTGTTTCTAGATCAACTCATCCGCAACACGGCGGCACAGTATCGAACGTCAGTATTCGGTCCGCACGTGACCCTTCTTGGTGGCGTCGAGGGTGGAGAGCAGGATGTATGTGAAAAAACTCGAGTGTTGGCTGGAGAACTTTCACCTTACGAGATCAAACTCGGTGAGGTCGGTTCTAACGGGACCTACTTCCAGATCCTGTTCTCTAAGATCGACCAGACCCATTCGGTACTGAATGCGAATGCTCTTGCGCAAAAAGTGTTCGGGGTGGACAAAGGAGATTACTTCCCCCACCTCAGTCTCGCGTACGGTGACCTCTCGAACGAACAAGTCGTCACCCTGCAGCGGGTCGTTGCACAAGGATGCGCAATTGCAGGAACGCACTTCGTCGCACAACGTACCGAGTTGTGGTACACCGAGGGAGCGATCGAAGAATGGTATCGAGTTGAAACCTTTCCTTTCCGTATATCCTGAAGCTTCCTATTGAGGCGTTGGACTTCGTTCCGGCGCCTCCTTTCTTTTTTATATTCAAATATACACCACAAAAAATAAAACCCCCCACCGTTAGGCAGGGTTGTTTGAGATGATGGACCCGATTTTCTCACCCTTCAGGGCGCGGGCGATGTTGTCGGGCTCAAATGCGTTGAACACGCGGATCGTGATGCCGTGCTGCTCGGCCAAAGTCACCGCGGTCTTATCCATGATGCCAAGGTCAAGAGCCAAGTAATCCTTGTAGGACACCCGAGGAAGAAGCTCTCCCTCCTGCTCCTTGGGATCGCGGTCGTAGATGCCATCGACGTCCGTTCCTTTCAGAACAAGCGCCGCGCCTACGTCTCGCGCGCGGTAGATCGCCGCCGTGTCGGTGGTAAAACCGGGATGGCCAATCCCGCCGCCGAAGACAAAGATCACGCCGCTGTCAAGCTCATTCTGTGCTTCCGGTTGGACAAATTGTCCGCCGGCCTCGCCAAGTCCAAACGGCATTGCCAGCTTTGCAGATACATGGAAGCTGTTCGCTAACACGTTCTGTAGGCAGACGGCATTTGCCGCCGAGGCGAGCATGCCAGCAAAGTCAGCGGCGCTGTTAGAAATGCCGCCGGGCACAAGATCGCGCCCGCGCACGATGTTCCCGCCGCCTACCACGACGCTGATGCGCAGGGTCGGCATGGTCTTCCGCACCTCCGCAATCTGCGATGCAACACCGCGGATCATCGGAGCGTCGAACGGGCTTTTCTCCCCGCCGCCGAACGCCCGACCAGAAAGCTTGAGTATAACACTACGGTGAGTCATCTAATCCTCCCCTTTGTCTGCGTACACATTCCTAGAAAGTATAGATATTTATAATATTTTTTCAACCCACAAAAAAAACTCCGCCAGCGGCGGAGTTTTTTTTATACTTCATCGCGTTATTTTAATCGCACCAAGACCCTCGTCTTCACATGCTCCAACCGTTACAGAATTATTCGCGTTCCTACTCATATAGTAACCCGTGTTGGCTTGACTCCATGACTTGGAACCATTGGGACTCTGCGGAACAACACCGAGATAACCAAGAGTTGAAAGCGGAACAATATCAACACAATTGCTGTCTAAAATTGCCTGTGTTGCGCACACGGGCATATTGCCGGCCGGCTCGTTCTGGCAACCGGGATTTCCCGACGCGGTGCCGATCATGTAAAACGTATCGTCAGTGAGGCCAGCGATATTGGCATGATAATTTCCGCCGTTATCAACCTGATGCACGCGGATCGCGCTTAGAATCGAAGAAACATCCGCGGCGCGGCGTGAGTTTCGCGCGGCGGCAAATCGCGTGAGGGGATCAAGCGCCACAAAAACAACCCCCGCAAGGATCGCGATAAGACCGATGACAATGAGAAGCTCAATGAGAGTAAAGCCGCGCATCGTATTTTTTTCTCTTTTCATGGTGATATTATTATCATTAAAACTCCACTTGCTTATTCCATTATATTGGAAAACACCAAGACGTGCATGCGGTTATCCACAACTCACCAAAGAACCAACGCCCATATAATCAGAACAGTCACCAGCACAATTGCCACCGACAACGTGGCAATAGCAACTAACCCCGCAAGCGGCATCTTCTGCGAATGGTGCCGTGCGGCTCCCTCTATCGTTAATACAGGATCCCCTTCCTCAAAACCCCGCATTGCAATACCAAGCGCCGCGAGATCGACAGTTTCGGGAAGGTCGCTCTTTGCCGGAATCCCCATATTTTTTTCCATATAATCTTTAAAGCCCGAGGTCCGAGATAAACTGCCAACGAGCACAAGGGCATGAATGTCTTTCTGTTCGCGATGCCGATAATAATCAAAAGCGCCTCGAATTTCGCGAACAATCATTGTCGTATCGCCTGTGGTACGAAGCGAATAAGCGTATGCGAGGCCATATTCATCACACACCAAAATCATCGTGAGAAAAGCATCGCTTCTCACGATACACGCGGGATCTTTAGGACGAGATGAAAAAACGTTCCGTACGATCGCAAGCGCTTCAGAATCAAAAAATTTAACTTCAATACCAAGAGAAATAAAAAAGTTATTCCATTCGGAAAGTACCACGCGGCTTGCGGCAATCACAAGCACTCTCTTTTTTTCTTTCTCATCGCGTCCAACTGCATATGAAAAAATAATATTTTCCTTCTCAAGAGGAATATTCTGATACACGGCGCGCGTGATGCTTTCCTTGCTCATATCTTCCGACTCATATATAGAGAGGAACGTCTGCGCCTCCGGCAAGCCGCAGATGATCTCATGAGGGAATTCTACGTTCCGAAAAAGCTCGCGAAACGAAGCCGTGAGTTTTAAAGAATCTGAGATTCTTCCCTTTACAATCACACCGGTTTCGAGCTCAACACGCCCGCGCGATGAAATCTTGAACGCGCCATCATGGACAAGTTCTACAACTTCTATCGCGTTATCGGAGATGCTCACGCCAACAGTTTTTTTCTGAAAAAAATGAACCATACATTTTACTCACTCAACTCAACAAGCTGCACGGTTTCTCCTGAAAGATCAACCCGCACATTCAAAGTATTATAATACATACCGTGCCGCCCTCTTGAAATAATAACATGAAACGGCCCGTCGAGATTTACCGAAACCGTACATGACCCATCAGTAAAAGTGGGCAGATCGCCGCCAGTATAAGCAGGGTTCTCACGAAGTTGTTCAAGCGCGTATTCTGCGCAACCTTCAGCAACCGAACGAGCGCGCGCGCCCAGAGAGAGAGTAAACGCCTGATCAATCTCACCTAAACCAAGAAATGTCGCTCCCAATGTCATGAGAAGCGCTGTAGCACCTAATACTACAACCACAAGCAACGCCGCAACGCCACTTTTACGCGTATTCATAAGCGTAAATCCGCAGAACCGGTAAGAACATACTCGTAACTATATCCCCCGCTCCCCCCGCCCTTGTGACGCACGGTGATTTCTATACGCACAACACCATCATAATCACTGAAACGCAATCGAGTAACCTCCACCTGGGCGCTTGTCATCTGCTCGGGCGCCAGGGCACCCCGCTGTATAAAAACCCGCCCTTCCGGATCACGGAAAAATCGAGTGGGGCTTTCCGCAACATCCGTGAGTGTAAGCTCAAGAATACCGTTATCTGAATCAAACACGGAAGCGCCGCTGTTAACAGATTCCGCAAAACGAATGGCGCGCGTGATGCCGCCCATAACTACTCGGGCATTCTCTTGGACCTCCCGCACTACAGAAAAACCCCTGCGCGATAAAGATACGCTTACGCTATAGGTGACCAGACTCGTCGCGATAAGCCCAAGGATTGCAATATAGATGATTATTTCGATAAGGGTGAAGCCGGCGCGCATATTATCGGTAATTAATTCTGATCTCCTCAAGAATGGGCGTCTCTGACCCATCGCCTTCAAGCGTCGCGCGATATCGTACCCACCGATCGCCGTTGTGGTCGGTATGAATAAGTGTGCCCGTCGGTATAATAAAAAAATCAATTTCATCTCCATTGTTTCCAAGAGGACCCGACCACGTGGGCGGCCAACTTAATCCGTCGGCGGATGTCTGAATCTGGAGACGGACTGTACATGCGCCGCAAGCAGGATTCGTTTTGCTCTCTTTCCATTGAATACCATTAAATGCGCGGGTTGCTTCTGCGTCGAATGCATTTGAAATATAAGTGCCGGAAAATTGGTATGTTTGTGATGTACTGAATTTTCCGGACGCAATGACAATACGTTCCAAAGCCGCTCCAGAAAGAGTGGGCCCACCCCACAAAGTTGCATCAAAGCTCCACAGAGAACTTCCACCGGTAAGATGTTCTTCCAAAATGTCGTCTGTCGCCGATGTTGAATCTTGGTATATGCCGAGAAAAACATCGCCATTTATTGAATTTGCTGCAAGCGTAACAAACGATGTATCATCGCCACTCGTCGTAGGCACACTCCATGTCGAGGTCAGATCATCCCAGTACTTTCGCGAAACAGTAGATCCATTGCCCCACGCAAGTATCGCCTGTCCAACCTTGCTCGGGTGCGTTTCAAAAACAATATCAAAACTCCGCGACTGATTTTCTTCAACAGAATTGTCGTGTTCCGGATGCTGGGCAACAGTGTCCCACGCAGTGCCGGACCATAGTCGCGTATTCAAATCACCGGTACCGCCCTGAACCCCCATCATAATTTTGTTTGAACCAGCAGCAAAGTCTGATGCAAGGCGAAGCCATCGCGACCTGCCATTCATCGCAGAGATAGAAAGAAGTGTAGGAACGGTAAGCGCGCCCCCATCCCATACACGGTAATAAAGCTGGCCAGTCGCGGCGCGCCCCCACATAAACATCGCGCGTCCCGTTGTTTGCTCGTATGCAATATCAAATATTTTTGTAGTTGCATTTGAAGCATTCGCGTCCCACACAGCCGAAGAACCCATATTACTCCACACGCTTCCCGTCCATACCATCCCGTATACATCCACTCTTGAATCGATGAGCATCATAGCAATCTCATTGCTTCCGGAAAGAGGATTTGCGGTAAGTTCAACCCATGATATCCCACCACCGAGTACTGTAGAAATAGACTCTTGAGAAACCCACGCCGATCCATCCCAAATACGGTAACTTACTGGGGTTAGCATGCTAGGATTGTTGTACACGACAACCGCGCGGTCGCTGGTCGTTTCGTATTCTATATCAAATCCACGTTCACCACTCGCGCTTGCAAGAAAAATTGGCGAACTCCATACCGAGCCATCCCAGGTCTGTACACGAATACGCCCAGACGAATCCATCGTTCCCAATATCGCCTCGTCGCGCGTGCGCGCAAACTTCAAAACCATATACCGTATTCCAACTCCGGGCGCACCAACCGGAGGAGCTTCCTGTTCGTCTCCCCACGAAGTACCATCCCATAAGCGAAAATATGGTTTTGGATCACCTGAACTCTTTGCATATACAATCATTGATTTTGGCGGCACCGGTATGGGGGCAAGAGTAACCGATCCGTCTCCATCCCCAAACGATGGGTGTAGGGCAGTATCGGCGAAATCGCCATCCGTAAAATCCGCCACAGAATCTTCAACCCAATCTCGGGAATCCCAGTTTGCAAGATACGTTGTGCGCTCGGCAACATTAGGAAGCCCGAATTGATTTTGCCACTCAACGCGCGATGCAATTTTTTTTACGTAAATATCCTCGTAATCTCCGGGGCAAGAAGTCAGTGCGCCAGCACTCGTACGGCATACCTCATCAAGTGAAATAAGCCGCGAAAATTTTCCCATAACTTCTGGAACGCCAATTCCATTGAGTTCCCACCTTCCCGCATTGAAGACAACCTGGCTCGCGCCTGAAGGAAGTCCATTCCATGCGCGATCGCGCACCCCGCGCACCGCTTCGATGCCTTCATCGGCAAGAGAGTCCGCTTGGGTGATTTCTCCTCCACCAACAAGCCCGCGCGCACCACCAGCCGCCATGCTCACAAGGGTCGTCGCAATAAGGGAAAAAATCGCAAGCGCAAGGATGACTTCAAAAAGCGTCTGACCTCTTTTCATCGCAGAGATATTATGCCAAAACTGTTAATTTCAATATCGCGACGAGCCCCCGATTCATGCGTTATGGTAATCGTTTCGGTAGCCGCAATGGAAGGAATGCCCCGAGGGCGCGTAAAGATAAGATCACCGGCCGGGATCGATGTCGAAAGAGTAATTGCGCTTGGCATGGAAACAACAAAGTCAAACGACGCATTACGATTTGAATATTCAACAGGAGTCACCCCCGCGGAGACTTCATAAAGCACATAGCTACGCGCATCGACATAGAAACCGTGTGTTGCATCATCAAGGCCGGCTTGAGATCGGACACGCGTCGTACGCAACATTTGTACCATCAAATCTGCGACCTCGTCGACCTGGCTTTCTGTATATAAATTCCCATAAAGAGGAACAGCGCTTGCTCCCAAAATCAGGAGAAGCGCCATCGTCATGAGCAATTCTACGAGAGTGAAGCCACTAGTACCGGATGTTTCCCGTGATTTCATAAATCGGAGTGATAATCGCAAGCGCAAGCCCACCTACAACGAGACCAATCAGAAGAAGCAATAAGGGCTCGAGTACCACTGACAGTGTCCTTGTCGATGCATCAACTTCTGCCTCGTAAAAACTCGCGAGGTACAGCAGTGTTTCCTCGAACCTTCCCGCTTCTTCCCCCACGCGAATCATCTTTGTTGCAATCATGGGAAAAAGATGCGGATAGTCCGCAAGACTTTCAGACAATCTTGCACCTTTTACAATTCGCATCGAAGCGGCAACAAGCGCTTGCTGGTAATAATAATTTCCGAGCGATTTCTGTGTAATAGTAAGCGCCTCATCAATACTCACTCCGCTTCGAAGAAGCATCCCAAGCGTGCGGCTAAAACGGGTCATGTTTGCATTCCGTGCCATAGTTCCCGTGATCGGCGCCCGGAGAATAATCAGATGGGTAAAAGGTCTTGTTGCGGGGCGCTTTGCAAGCCATACAAGAATACACGCGCCCAGAATAATCCCCACGGCCGTTGATACGCCGTGCGCACTGATAAAATTAGAAAACCGTATGAGGGCTCTAGTCGTCAGCGGCAACTCCGTGCGCAAACCTTGAAAAAGAGGAACTATTTTGGGAAGCACAAAAAACGAAAGTCCAAGCGCAAGCAAGAATGCGGCAACAAGGACAACTGCGGGGTACAACAACGCACCGCGGATTTTAGTTACA